>Ga0209396_1006590_pt1 | contig 10597 bp, 10 predicted proteins | sample GOMGulsemesocosm_6_FD_184638 | JGI IMG/M metagenome (GOLD analysis project Ga0209396, IMG submission 184638) | Methane-oxidizing microbial communities from mesocosms in the Gulf of Mexico - GOM8C Gulf of Mexico (SPAdes) (version 2) | ecosystem: Environmental > Aquatic > Marine > Cold seeps... | reverse complement strand
AATAATGGATAAATTTATAGCTTATGATTAGCCACTAAATAGAGGGATTTAGCTAATTATGTACTATAAATTACTATTAGTTCTTTGCTTTTTTATGGCACCCTCATATTCTTTTGCGAATGAGGATTTAAACGTTGAGCAAAACATTAAAGAAATAGATAACTATTTTTTGCAAGAACCTGAAAATCTTCCTGATGAAAAGATAATAGCCTTATCAAAAAAAATTCTGGCTTCACGAGCAAGCTATCCAACTCAAACCCTCGGGAAAACATTTATTCTGCTTGCTGATATTGCTAATAATAAAGGAGACGACAGCGGGGCTTTACAATTTGCTATTGATGGTGAATCTCTACAAGGACTTGATAATTCAATTAAATTTAATTTGTGGCTTAAGCTTGCTCATGGTTACTTTTTACAAGAAAAGTATGAGAGAACAAACCACTTTGCAACTAGTGTTATTCTAGTGGCAGAGTACAATGACGTTTTAAAATATCGTTTGATAGCATTGAGTTATCGCGCCGTTATTTACGCCTCGCAAAATAAACGTGAATTAGCATTAAAAGATCTTGAAGAAGTTTACTTGCTTAGCTCAGCTAATTCTCAATATGATGATGATCTTCGCCTTTTAGAAATATTAGCAATAGCATATTCTTATTTAGGGGATTATAAAACGTCTTTAACAATGCTAAATAAACTGATAATGCTTAAGTTTGATTTAGAAAGATTAACCAATATTGATCAAACATATCTACATTTGGCTCGAACTTATTTTCAATTGAATTTACTTGATGACGCTTATAATGCTTTTTGGGAAGCGCAAAAATACAGTAAAGAAAAAAATGATATTATTCGTGTTGCTTATGCTGAATTAGGATTAGCAGAGGTATTACTAAAACAAAAAAAATATCATAATTCACATGATTGGTTATTATCTGCGAGTGCAATATTTAACGAAAAACACTTAAGTAAACCTTATTTAACCTCGTTAATTTTATTAGCCGAGACAGCACAGCTTCTAGATAATAAAGCTTTATATCAACACTATCTTCAGATTGCTGAATTAATGGCGAGAGATGTAATACTGACAAAAAAGCAGAGTAAATTATTACTTTTACTCAGTGAAATGTATCGAAAAAGCGGTGATTATAAAAATGCTTTGCTCATTCAAGAACGTTATATTGAGCTTCTTCAACAGTTTTATCAAAACTTGGGATCTTCTTTAGCTATTTATCCAGAACATTGGTCGAGTACTGATGAAAAGTATCTAAACCCTTTAGCTTCTGAAAATGCCCCTTGGGAAAGTAGTCAACATAAGGACAAAGATACCGCACGGGAAAACAGAATAATAATTTTAGTTGTTGTTATTATTATGTTGCTGATTATTCTTGTTTTTTTTGGCTTGAGGCAAAGAGCATTACGCTTAAATAAAGTATACGACGAAGTGGAACAGCCATTATCTTTTTTAGCAACCCCCTCCCAAACGAAAAGAAACTATCAATTAAATTATAAAATGGCGAGAAAGTATGGTTACCCGTTAGCTGTTGGTTATTTGTCGGTTATTAATTGGCAAGAATTATCCTTTCACTTTAACCGTAAAATTATGCTTGAAGTCTCTAAAACATTAGCAATTTTACTTAATGAGTCAAAAGGTGAATTTGATGAAGCTGGTGAAATAAACGAGGGTGAATATTTACTCTTAAGCCCTCACCAAGGAGAAGATGAGATAGCAATAAAATTAAATAGTTTAGCCGAGGCTATTAAGGTAAGATTCTTCGCTAATTTAGGGGATTATTCGGTTAAGATAGGTTATGCCTATGGTTTACCAACAGCTCAAGATATTGACCCTTATATCTTTTTATCGCGTTTAAGTGAAACCACTAAAACGTAGAAAATATTGTTACTATATTAATAGGTTTTATATGATTTTTGTATTGTCCATCGCCATTCTTTTTGTTGGTTTGAGTATTTATTTTTATTTTCGAGCAGAAGGTTTACAGCGAACGTTATTTAAAGCAAAGCAGGAATTTAGTAGCACGCAAAAAGAAAATAAATACTATGTAGATTCAATGGCGATAATTGCCAAGCGTAATGAGGATTTTGTGAAGCATAGATTAAAAATAATCAAAGAACAGGAAATTCTCGAACTGGAAACTATAGAGATAATTTCACCGTTAATTAATAACTATGCTGCGATTTTTATTGAGTGCTTAAAAGGAAAGGGAAAGCTGCAGCCTATAGCTAAAAAGTGTTATGAAAATTATGATGAACAAGGTTTTAAAAAATTAGTTGCTTATGTCTCCAAACAAGAAGCGAATGTTAAGCGCATGTGGTCAAGCAATAGCTTGAGTGGCTATATATCTTTGATTGAGGCTTTATTGGTAGGTAGTAAAGAGAAAAGTTCTTAACAAAGGCATTTAACCAGAGTAAATGCTCTTTGAAAATAATATACGTCTATTGGTTTACTTTAATAACGAATTATAATTAAGGACGAATTGTAATGTTGGGCGTTGAATTAACTTCACCTTCATCATTGATGGTTGCTGCTTTTCCATCACATTGTAAAATAGCTAAGCTGCCACTATTACTATTTCTAATAAAAGATAAGTCATAACCAAATTGCGTCATGCTACTAGCTGCAAATTTCTGTGCGAGTGAGAGTCTGTCCCATAACGATGCTTGTTCTAGAGTAAATTGTCTTCTTTCTAGCAATACTTCTCTTTCTGCTAATGCTTCCATTAAAGTTTTCTCAATCTCGAAATTTGATATGTAGCCAGATATTACCTTGCAATGTATGAATTTTCAACAATTATAAATTATCGCTTAAATTTTAAATTATAAATATACTATAATCGAAATTTTATATACGCGAGTTCTGAATATTATGAGTCAAGTTTTGGATGATTTATCTTCGTTATTGCAATTAGAAGTGATCGAAAAAGGGATCTATCGTGGACAAAGTCAAGATTTAGGCTTTCGTACGTTATTTGGTGGACAAGTTATGGGTCAAGCGGTTTCAGCCGCACAAGAAACCGTAGATTCAGCACGTAACGTCCACTCTCTTCATTCTTATTTTTTACGCCCTGGTGATGCCAGTAAACCTGTTGTTTATGAAGTAGAAAATATTCGTGATGGTAAGAGTTTTAGCACTCGTCGTGTTAAGGCTATTCAAAATGGCAAAGATATCTTCTATATGACAGCTTCTTTCCAGCATCATGAAAAAGGAGTCGAGCATCAAGACACTATGCCAAATGTTCCACAACCTGAAGAATTAGCATCTTATACTGATTTTATTTTTGACAACCAAGATAAAATACCTGAAGAAATCAGAGGGAAGTTTTTGGCAGAAAAGCCAATTGAAATGCGACCTGTTCAATCTTATAACTGGTTGAAGCCTGAAAAAACTGAAGCTAAGTCTCAAATGTGGATAAAAGCAAACGGTTCATTACCTGATGATTTACGTATTCATACCTATATGTTGGCTTATACGTCTGATTTTCTCTTTTTACCGACGGCTTTATATCCTCATGGTTTAAGTCATTGGCAACCAAACTTGCAAATTGCGACTATAGATCATGCTATGTGGTTTCACCGTCCTTTTCGCTTCGATGATTGGTTGCTTTATGTTATGGACAGTCCGTCAGCAAGTGGTGGTCGTGGTTTAGTTAAAGGGCAAATATTTAATCGTCAAGGCGAACTAGTAGCGTCAACGATGCAAGAAGGTGTTATTCGCCAACGCTAAGTTATAGAACGCCATTAAGTTAGTTCCCGCTAAGAAATTAATGGAGTTGGTATTACTTTCTATGCCAGTCGTGACCGGTAGGATGTTGAAAAATACGTAAATTGAATATTGGTGCCATAGCAAATAAATGATCAAAAATATCGGCTTGAATGCCTTCATAATTCTGCCAATTTTGATCATTACTAAAGCAATATATTTCCAATGGTAAACCTGCTTCGGTTGCGGCTAATTGCCTGACCATGCAGGTCATTCCATGATGTATCTTTTCATGCTTGGCTAGGTAGGCTTCAATATAAGCGCGAAAGGTACCGACATTGGTTAATTGTCGGCTATTTACATTATCGCTAGATAAATTATCTGCTTGTAAGCTAGTCGTGATTTCATCTGATTTTTTTAATAAATAATCTTTCAATAAACTAATTTCTGTTAATTTTTCGATTTGCGAATTTTGATAAAACGAAATGCTATTGATATCAATAATAATCGTTCGTTTAATTCGTCTTCCTCCTGAATTAAACATCCCCCGCCAGTTTTTAAATGAACCATTAATTAAAGCGTATGTAGGTACTGTTGTTACTGTATTATCAAAGTTTTTCACTTTAACGGTATTTAAACCTATTTCAATAACATCACCATCAGCACCATAATGTGGTATTTCAATCCAATCACCAGGAGCAAGCATTTTATTGGCAGAAATTTGAATACTAGCGACCAAGCCTTTAATCGTATCTTGAAAAACTAATAATAAAACCGCTGTTAAGGCACCTAAACCACTGAGTAAATAAATGGGTGACTTACCTAAAATAAAAGAGATAGCCAATATACTTGCCACTAAATATATCACTAACTTTATCACTTGAATCGTTGAATTTAGCGGTAGATAACGTTCTCGAGCCTTGTGTCGATATAAATTGTTAACGACATTTAAAATGGCATCGATTGAACGAGCCACTTGAAAGCACACGGCTATTTTTGCAAAAACTAATAAAAATATACTAAGCAGAGCATTTGGAGGAAGAAAAATTGGTGTTAAAAATAATATCAATAACAAGGGGATTAAAAACGCGAAACGAGAAAAAACATTATGCTCAAGTAAAAGATCATCCCAAGTATTTTTCGTTCGAGTCACCACTTTATGAACAAAAACGAGCACTTGATGCTTTGCGAGATAATAACCGAGTGCTGATATTACAATAATGAGTAAACAGCCGACAATAAGTGCACTTATCGCTAAATAGTCATGAGCGATACCTTGGTCACTTATCCATGTGTTAATAAGTTCACTCATTTTAATTTCCTCTTCTATTTTGAATGGTTATCGTTATTGAACTCTATCAACTTTTGGTCCTTATCAAGCCAAAGCTGATTAACCCATTTTTGAAATTGAATCTTAAAGGGACGGTCGCGGACATAGTCGCCAATAATTTCATCGCCAATTGTCGAAACTTCTACATTAACATTTACTTGTTTAATTTTTCCAGCTAGAAAATCACTAAAAGTTGGAATACCTTCAGGGTAATGAATAGTAATATTAACTATTTTATGTAAGTTGCCACCCATTGCTTCTAAGACAAATCCTATACCACCCGCTTTAGGTTTAAGTAAATGTTTGAATTGAGAGTTTTGTTTATTATGCTTTTCATTCGTAAAGCGCGTACCTTCAATAAAATTCATAATACTCACGGGCTTATGCTTAAACTTAGCACAAGCCTTACGAGTCGTTTCAACATCTTTACCTTTTAAGTGAGGGTTCTTTTTGATGAACGATTGGCTGTAGCGTTTCATAAATGGAAAATCGAGAGCCCACCAAGCCAAGCCTAAAAAAGGCACGAAAATAAGTTCTTTTTTTAAGAAAAATTTCAAAAATGGTATTTTTCCATGCATTATCCGTTGCAAAATTACAATATCAACCCAGCTTTGATGATTACAAATTACCAAATACCATTCTTTCATCGTTAGTTGATCTAAACCCGTAACATTGATTTGGGTTTTATTGAATAGCTTTTGAATTAATGTATTAACGCCAACCCAATTACTCGCCATTTGATCTAATAAATAGCTGAATATTTTCTGCGAAAATTCTAGAGGAATAATAGCCTTAAAAAATGAAAATACGATAATAGGGATTAACCAGAAAAGCGTATTAACTGTATAGATAGTTAATGAAAGAATATGAATAAGCAGGTTGGGTAAAAAATTCAACATGGAACATTTGCTCAATGAAAAGAAAATAATATGTCCGATCATAATCTGATTTGAAGTTATTTTCAGCAAAAACAGTGAAATAAATTAATAGCTATTAACCAACGTTTGAAAATCGATTACTGGTCAAGCGGTTAAAAGTAGTGTTTATCCATAAATTTTATGTAAATAATCATTAGAGAATGGCATTTTAAAAGTCTTTTAATGATATTTTCAAATGAGGTAAAAAGCATCACATTGTTATTTCAGCATAAATATCTAGTAAAAATATCAGGTTTAATGGATATAAATAACGAATAAATTAGATATAACAAGGCAAGACACCAAAATGAACAAACTCTTATATATTATGGAAAAAAGTTCATTGCAAACTAAGCCCTGTTCGAGGCATGCTATAGTTTGGATAATAGAGGAGGAAGAATGAATTTTAATAGAGCGGTAATTAAAGTAGGCAGTGCTTTAATTTCACCAGAAAACAAGGGTTGTAGTGGTAAATATTTACTTGCTATTGCGCGTTTTGTTTCAGATTGTCAAAAGGCCGGTAAAGAAATTATATTAGTCTCATCGGGCAGTGTTGCTGCCGGGCGGCAATTTATTAAACATGGCTCTCCCATTCCCTCAATACCCTCTAAACAAGCAATGGCCTCAGTAGGCCAAATGCAAATGATGGCCAATTGGCAGCGTTTTTTTGATGTTCCTTGTAGTCAGCTTTTAATTACCCATGGCGACTTAAAAGATCGTCAACGCTATACCAGTATTAAAAATACACTGCGTGTATTATTGAAAAATGGCATTATTCCTATCGTTAATGAAAACGATACCGTCGCTACAGATGAGTTAAAGGTTGGCGATAACGATAACTTAGCCGCTTTAGTTGCTTTAGTGAGCGAGGCCGACAGTTTATTCATTTTGAGCGATATCAACGGGGTTTATGATGAAGACCCTCGTATCAATCCAAATGCAAATTTGCTCCCTGAAATTAACGAAATTACCCCAGAAATTTATGCGATGGCAGGTATAACCAAGAATGTTATTGCAACGGGCGGTATGAAAACAAAGATTCAAGCGGCCGAAAAAGCGGTTGAAAACGGTATTGAAACTTATATCTTAAACGGTAGTGATAGTTCAATTTTTGATAAATTATTGAAAGGTGAAAATCCAGGCACGCGCTTTAAACCGGAACAGACACCAACCAAAGCGCGTAAACATTGGTTAAAACATACCTTAAAAAGCAGCGGACAAATAAAACTTGATATTGGTGCTGTGAATGCAATTGTCAATAAGGGGGCATCTTTATTACCTTCTGGTGTGACAAAAGTTATAGGTAACTTTGAGGCCGGGGAGTCTGTTGATATTTTCGACGCTCAGTCTAATAACGTTATTGCGAAAGGCATTTGCCAATACAGTAATCGAGATTTGATACGTATTAAGGGCTGCAATAGTGACGATATTCTAGATCTATTAGGTTTTTGCCCAAGTAAGGTCATTATTCATCGTGATGATTTAGTCTTTTTAAAACAAAAACGTTTGAGAAAAATATAATGAAAACTTCACAAAGTACTGATGAAAATTTTAATATTGAAAACAACGCTAAGTTAGTAAAAAAAGCGGCACGAATTGTTGCGCAGCTAACCACGTCACAAAAAAATAACTTACTCACTGAAATGGCAAAAACTATAGAAAGTGACAGTGATGTTATCATTGCTGAAAATGCTAAAGATATAAATTCAGGCCGTGAAAAAGGTTTAAGCACAGCCATGTTAGATAGGTTATTACTGACCAAGCAAGGGATCATAGATATTGCAGAGGCGATTCGTGAGATTGTTACCTTAACGGACCCTGTGGGTGATATTGCTAATTTGTCATTACGTCCTAATGGCATGCAAGTGGGTAAAATGCGCATCCCACTGGGTGTTATTGCTATGATTTATGAGTCACGTCCAAATGTTACTGCTGAAGCCGCCGCTTTGTGTATTAAATCGGGTAATGCTGTTATTTTACGTGGTGGTTCTGAAGCGATTTTTAGTAATATTGCTTTAGCTAAATGTTTGCATAAAGTATTAGACAAACAAGGTATAGATAGAAATATCGTCTCGGTAATCCCTGATACCAGTCGTCGTGTTATTGAGCAATTGCTGAAACAGCGCGACAGTATCGATTTAGTTATTCCCCGTGGAGGAGAAGGGCTTATTCGTTATGTTACTGAACATAGCCAAATCCCTGTCATTCAGCACTTTAAAGGTGTTTGTCATTTATTTATTGATAAATATGCGGACCTTACTAAAGCCGTGAATATTTTAGTGAATGGCAAGACTCAGCGACCTAGTGCTTGTAATGCATTGGAAACGTTATTGGTTCATCAAGATATTGCTGAGCAATTTTTACCGCTTGCAGCGAAAGCGTTAGCCGATTCGGCACAGGTCAAAGTGCATGCTTGTAAAAAAAGTTTAGCGTATTTTGAAGGCGGTAGCTTAGCTACTTCTGACGATTATCATGCTGAATACTTAGCACAAGAAATTGCTGTTAAAATCGTACAGAGCTTTGATGATGCTATTGACCATATCAATGAGTTCACCTCAGATCATACCGAAGTCATTGTTAGCCAAGATACCAGCCGTACTCAGCAGTTTGTGAGAGCAATTAATTCATCGGTTGTGATGGTAAATGCTTCATCACGTTTTTCTGATGGTGGACAATTGGGCTTAGGCTCTGAAATAGGTATTTCAACCAGTAAATTACATGCTTATGGTCCAATGGGATTATCTGCCTTAACCACTGAGAAGTTTGTGGTGTTAGGCGATGGACAAGTACGAGAGTAAATAGTTAAAAAGTTACCGACGAAAATGAGTCGTTTTTGTCGGTTTTTGTTTATTTACTCTTAGTTTTAATCGTTCTGGCCATTGTCCATTGTGTTCTCGTAGACAAGACTCCTCACTGTCAAAATGTACATTGTGACGAACACTTTTTAATACCACGCCAACTTTTAATAATTGCTTTTGAATAATTTCTCGAAAATACTCATCCTGTTTATTCTCTTTAATCGCATTAACTTCAGCATCGATTTCAAAAATACAGGTCACCACTAAACTCGCTGGAAAATTTGTATAATTAGCTCTGTGTGTTAACCAAGTAAAACCATCAATTTCAGCGGTGAAAATTTCACAGGCAAGTGTGAGTGCCTTGCAAACATTATTATCGATTTTTTGTGTGGTTTTATTGAGTTTCATGATTTTTGTCGTGTGTTGTTACAGATAAAGTGATTTTTTCATTAAATGGAGGTTATTGATAGCAAATCGTAAAATTTACATTTTTCAAAAGGGTCACTTAAAATATTGTGAAGTTGTATTTTAGATCTGTATGTAAAGATACTAACGAAGGTATATCCTGATGATATACCTTCTATTCTACAAGATAAGAGCAGCAGTAATCAGTTAAACTTTTTACTCTGATATCAAACTTAGCGTTAGCAGCAACATAAAACTCCTCCCCTGAAGCAATATTTTGCCACTGAGTTTCATTGGGTAATAATATTTCGACGTCCCCAGCGATAATTTCCATGAGTTCTTTTTCTACAGTAGCAAAGGTATATTCACCAGGCATCATAATACCTAAGGTTTTTACGGAGCCGTCTGCTAAAATTACTTTTCTACTGGTTACATTTCCGTCAAAGTAAATACTAGCGGCTTTAGTTACAGTAACATTGGTCAATTGTGTCATTCTTTTTCCTATTATTTATGACTAAGTCATACTATTGATAATAAACCCATGCCATTTCTGGCTGGTAAATATGAATATATTTATGCAAAAAAAACGGTATTGGTTCCAGCAACCAATACCGCGACTTTGCAGCGAGCAAAAAACTATTTAAATAAAATAATTTGTCTTCAGTTTATTACTTACCGCCAGGAAAATTCGATTGAACTTAACCCCTGACTTAAAGTGTTCTCCTGCGAGATGACGCTGAAAAGCTATTTTTATATTACTTACATATTTATTTATTGATTAGATTCAACAATGCGTTTCATATCTGTCATGTAACCGCGTAATTTTTTACCTACGCTTTCTACCCCATGACTGCGAATTGCTTCGTTAACTTCAATTAAACGTACGTTATCAACGCCATTTGAACTCTCGACTAATCCTTCACCTAATTCTTCAAGTGACAACTTACTCGCAAATTCGCTAAGTAAAGGTTGTGCAGCATGTGTAAATAGGTAGTTACCGTATTCAGCGGTATCAGAAATTACTACGTTCATTTCGTATAATTTATTACGGGCAATACAGTTTGCTATAAGTGGTGTTTCATGAAGTGACTCGTAATAAGCTGACTCTTCAATAATGCCAGCTGCAACCATCGCTTCAAATGCTAGCTCAACACCCGCCTTAACCATAGCGACAACAAAAATTCCTTTGTCGTAGTATTCTTGTTCGGTAATTTCAATGTCGCAATCAGCTGCTTTTTCAAAAGAAGACTCAGCTGTTTCTTCGCGCCATTTTAATAAATTAGCGTCATCGTTAGCCCAATCTTCCATCATTGTGGCAGAGAAGCGGCCTTCGATAATGTCATCCATATGCTTTTCAAATAAAGGACGTAAAATTACCTTTAATTCCTCAGACATATCAAACGCTTTAACTTTTGCAGGGTTTGATAAACGG
>Ga0209396_1006589_pt1 | contig 10598 bp, 15 predicted proteins | sample GOMGulsemesocosm_6_FD_184638 | JGI IMG/M metagenome (GOLD analysis project Ga0209396, IMG submission 184638) | Methane-oxidizing microbial communities from mesocosms in the Gulf of Mexico - GOM8C Gulf of Mexico (SPAdes) (version 2) | ecosystem: Environmental > Aquatic > Marine > Cold seeps... | reverse complement strand
GGATGTGGTGGACAAGAAATAGAAAAAGAAAAGTCTGAAGAAAAAGTGACCGAGCAAAAACCAGAATAATCAGCTGAGCCATCACAGTCTTCTGTCGGGCAGTTTGATCCTTCTAAGAAATAACCGGTTAACACATTGGTGGACTCTTTCGAGAACAGCCGGAAGTTGTCCATTACAGCTTTTTAAGCCCCCTTTAATTGTTAGGCGCTGACTCCTTAAAAGTTGCAGCATGTCCTAACGCACTCGGAACTTCTGAAATTTTATTTATACCCTTGTCACAGCCTTGAAGGTTATGGCGCTCTTTAAGATATTCCGGGGTGTCGTATGAAAGCCAAACCTTATTGCTAAAATCCTCCCACACCAAAACTTTCTGAGGAAGATCAACTGCAACCGATTGCCCACACCGCATTAATTGCGTTCCAACCTTAGGATTACCAAACAGAATCACTTGCGTTGCTCTGAGATCTAAACCAACGCCTGAAGCATTTTTTTGATTATCAATCCTGGCAAAAAAAGTTAATCCCTTCGCCTTTATCATCGATTTAAACCTGTCAGCTGTTTCTATTACAGAATAATGACTCTCAATTGAGATCAAATTTTCTGTAGCGCTGACACATGTTCAACAAGCTAAAAAGAGCCGTACGAATAAAGTATTTCTCATCACAAAATAACCTGTTTCGTATTTTCTAAGGTGAGTCTTCTCGGCAAGCTAATAAATAAGCCTGGTTTCGTAACCCCCGATTAAGGTCACCATAGCCCTGCTCTTCACGGTAAACACAGGGGCTTAAACCACTAAAAAGCTGCAGCAGCTCACCCGGCGCAAGTAAATAATCTGGATTTCTTGGGCCGTGTAATCCCTCAGCTGGTTTAAATTGGGTATAGGTTTGGTACGCCAGCAAACCGCCGGGGCGCAGAGCTCCTGCAATTGCCGGACACAATGAGCGGGACAAAAAACCGCTGACCACAATAAGATCAAAGCTGGCGCATGGTAAAGCTGTTTCCTCTAGATCGGCATGTCGCGTTGTAATGCTCAGCCCCTGCTGTTCCGCCGCTAGGTTGAGCTTCTCAAGCGCAACCGTCGAACAGTCCCAAGCCTCAACCGACAAACCGCGTTCGGCTAACCAGAGCGCATTGCCACCCAGCCCGCAGGCCAAATCCAATGCCACGCCCTGAGCAGGCAAAAGGTACTCATTGTCCGTCAACACACTGACGACGCGTGGAACCGCCTCAACCTGACTAAAACGACGATCCCAATGTTCCTGATCAACAACACTCATGCATCCACTCCGGCAAATTTACAGAGGCCTTTGCACGATTGCTCTCTTGCCGCCTAGCGGCGTTGCCTAAAGGCACCTACTGTTGGTTAAAACGTACTCAATCGGTCATTTATAAACATAAACTCCCTCATTCCGTGCGCTTTTGCCTTGCCAGAAAGCAAGATTCCGGCTCGTGCAAAGGTCTCTTACAATTTATACCACTAAACGACAGGCTTGAAATGTTTAAACACCAACATTGAGCATTCAACAGAAAATATTATCCGCAACGTTCATAGGCCCTAACAGGCTCGCACCTTGGGAATGTCTCGCCAACGCGTGGTGTATTGCGGCGAGCTATAATTCTGCCTCATATACCAGGGTTTACGGGTTCCTTGCGATGCCAGAAACAGCGTGCCTTTGCCTTCCCTGCGGTTAATTTCATCCACGACGCTCATCAAGCCATCGGCCTGCGAACTTTGTTCTGAGCGTAGCAAATCAAACTGCCGATACTGTTTATCCATGATATCTATCAGCCCCACTCCGGCCTTCAAATAAGCGGGCCCGGGTCGATAAAGTCGCCTTGCCGTATCACGCGCTACGGTGGTGATAATGCGCGTATCATCGGTTGGATACGGTAATTGAGCGATCTGGCTGGCCCCAGAAAAGTTATTTTGGTTAGACGGTGCTTGAAGAAACACATGTAAGGTTCGCACGAGATGGTTTTGCCTACGCAACTTCTCCGCCGCCCGTGTCGCATATAACGAAACAGCCTCCAGTATCGGCTGCAAGCTCGTCGCTTTGTTGCCAAAGGAACGACTGCAATAAATCTGTTTTTTCGCTGGCGGCTGCTGTTCCAGCTGCAAACAGGCATGGCCGTTAAGCTCCTCAATGGTGCGCTCCAGACACACACTGCTGAAACTGCGTACCATCTTGGCATTGGCGCTGGCTAAATCCCAGGCGGTATGAATGCCCAACGGTGCCAGCCTGCTCGCCTGCCGTTTAGCCACGCCCCACAGCGTCGTCACGGGCACCCGCCGTAATAACCATTGCCATTTATGCGGCTCATCCAGCACACACACGCCGTTACAGGCTGGAATCTTCTTAGACGCCCAACTCGCCAGCTTAGCCAGTGTTTTACTCGGTGCGATACCGACACCAACAGCAATACGCGTATCCTGCCAAACGCGCGTTTTAATCTCCTGCCCGTAGTCTTTCAGATTATCCGGGAAGCCCTGTAGCGACAGAAACATTTCATCAATGCTATACACCTCAATATTCGGGCTGTAGTTAGCCAACGTCAGCATCACGCGATTAGAAAGGTCGCCATAGAGCGGATAATTGCTGGAGAAAATCGCTACCTGATGTTTACGAAGAAGATGCTCAACCTTGTAGAAAGGCTCCAAATCAGGAATGCCCAGCGCCTTGGCCTCCTTTGAGCGCGCGACAATAAAGCAGTCGTTATTGGACAGCACCACCACCGGCTTGCCGCGCAGTTCCGGGCGAAACACCTGTTCGCAACTGGCGTAGAAACTGTTGCAGTCTACGAGGGCAAACATCGATGCCTGCGCACGGAGCTAATCACCACCCCTTCCACCTCAAAATGACTGCCTTCGGGAATGATAATTGGCGCATAACGCTTGTTTGCCGCCAGCAGTCGCCGTCCTTTGCTATCGAGAATTTTGCACGTCAACTCACCATCTAGCGCTGCCAACACCACATCGCCATTACGCGGCGTCAGCGCGCGATCAACAATCAGCAGATCACCATCAAAGATGCCCACGCCGGTCATGGAATCGCCACAGACGCGGCAATAAAAAGTCGCCGCCGGATGCTGAATCAGGTGTTCATTCAAATCCAGTGAGCCCTCCAGATAATCATCCGCCGGACTCGGGAAACCCGCCTGCACGCGGGTATTATAAAGCGGTGCCTGAAAATTTAGAGTGGTTCGATGGGCGATAAAGCGAGACATACAAACACCTGTATAAATATACAGTATTATGTTGATTCATCCGCCCTGAAGCAAGCCCAAACAACAGCCACAAAAAAGGGGCCCCGCTGGCCCCGTTCTGTAAAGAATGAATGTTACTGCGCTCCAATGTTTGAAGCGGGCATTTATCGCAACCGTTCAGCCCATTTGCCCTGGTGTTCCAATTCACACTTTTCCTCAGTGTCGTAGGCGATTTGAGCTGACATATCTTTTATATCGACGCCCACGTCACGGAGTTTTTTCTGAATGAGCGAAGCCAGTGCCTTTTCACCACTTTTCGACATAAAAATAGCGAGGTTTTCATTGTTATCGAAAACACAAACCACCTTCAAGCTTTGAGGGAAACGGGAATAATTAACCACATGCGTGAGCCATTGAAAGCCGCCGATTTCCTTCAGCGTAGCTTCACATACCTCCGTTAAAACGAGCCTCAGCTGGTTATCCGTTTTTTTATCGGATTTGCGCATGTCTGCTTTTACTGCCCAACGCCATTTTCGATTGATTCGTCACAGCTCACGCTTTCATCCGTTTTCATCTTAGCTGCTTCGTCATTCTCAGGGGGCCCATACACCGCATCAGTGTCACCCCAGATATTGTATTTCGACCAGAAAGATTCAACGTCACAAAGCACCGTTGATTTTTTATCAATAGCCTTTTTAAGTGGTCCATCGGTTTCAACGCTATACGGGACTCTCTCGTAGCTGATTGGCACGTATTGAATAAACGCATAAACACCGGCACATAGAAAAATGGCCGCGACTAAATAAAGAACAGGTTTCAAAATCATCTTACCTTTGTTAAACAAAATACATGAAGTGTCGGAGCATCGAAGCGAAGCACTTAGGCTTGCGCTAGCAGCTCACGCACCTCGTCAACGTGTAAAGGCCGCACCAGGCGCGCCACTTCCTTACCATCACGCAACAGGATCAACGTCGGCCAAAGCTTAACCCGGAACGCTCGGCCCAGCCGTTTTCCTTTACCGTCATAGACCTTGATATGAAGCAGCTCTGAATGCTCGGTCAACACTTCCAGCACGGCGGGCTGTGCAGCCTGACAGTGCCCGCACCAGGGCGCACCGAATTCGAGAATAGCGTCACCGAGCAATTCACTCACTTGCTTCAGAGTCGGTGCGTCTTCTTCGTAATCCGGATTAAAACCCGGCTGACTGGCTTTCATGCTGTTCTCTTTCCAACAATAACGTGGCCCGAATAAAGGGATCAGATCGAATCGTTAATAATCGTCACAGCCCTTTAATTCACGCAATGAGTACGTTTTTAACGCCGTCAGAGGACAAAAAAACAATCGTGCAAAGGTCTCGCAATGGTTAAGACTTAACCTCAACACCGTCAGATAACTTCACTGTTTTAGCTTCAGAACGTTCGATCATCTTTACGATGGCAGATTGTATGACTTCATCCTCTCGGGCGTCTGACTTGCTTTGAAATTTCTCTTCCATCGCTGCCGCGCCCTCTTCGGCTACAAACCTCACAACGACCTCATCGGCCAAGTCTTGACTACAGCCTAAGTATGAAATTGAAATTTCTGGATAGCCCTGAAATCCCATCTTCACTTTTTTTGCGATTCTCTTTTTAGATTTTTCTAAATTCATGGCAATTTCTCAGCAAAGGGAAAGAAGAACTTAGCTCGCCCCGTTCATTAATCCAACGTGTGAGCGACATAGGCTGCGGTAAATGCCGCTTCCTGAAAACCCTTTAATTCAGTCTCTGAAAATGCGATCGGTAACGGGTTATCCGACAGCGCAGCTTTAATTTGCGCAGCCGTAAACGTAATGACCTCAAGATCAGCAATCAGTTGGATAGCTGCTTCCAGCTTGAAGCTGATTGAGCCACCGGCGAATTTCCCCTTCGTCATACGCTCTTTGATGGCAACCTTATCGACCCTGTAGTCACTCATCAATTTAGCAAAGGCAAATTGGAACCGTTGCAAGTCTTCGCGTGTATGCTCTTTAGGCAACGACAGCTTGCGCGCCCGGCAATCGGGTATCGTAAAATGTTCACCTTCTAATTCAATCAAACTAATCACGGCATCGTTAGCCGTCAGTTCAACACCACAAATTCGCATTGTTATTCCTCCGCCGAGATAGTTCGGCCGTTATTCTGTTTCTTCTGCTCGTACACGCCGAACAGAATAATATTAAAGAGCGGCAATAACCGTCACTTCTACCAAAATCGCATCACGTGCCATGTTTGACTGAACACAGCTACGCGCTGGCGCACAACCTTCAGGCAACCATGCATTCCACAGCTCGTTGAAAGTGCCGACATCTTTATTGTCTTTGATGTGGATTAACGCAGACAGCAGCTTTGAATTGTCAGTGCCTGCTTCAGCCAGGTGTTCGTCAATGCGTGCGAATACAGATTTAGTTTGTTCGACGATATCTGTAGTAACGTCATAAGCAACTTGGCCGCACAGGTAAACCGTCTCATTGTGAATGACGACGCGGCTTACTTTTTCTGATGTGGATTTACGGATAATGGTCATGAAGTTGATGTCCTGTTGAAATGGTTAATATCAAATATTGTAAATTGCAGCATTGTACCTGTCACAGCACAGAGAAAGGAAAAGAAAAAGGGGCTTTGATGGCCCCTTTCTAACCTGAATTAATTTTACTCTGCCGCCAATTATTCCGGCTCAGTAAAAATGTCATGCAGCCATCGCCATACAACCAGTGACGATTTGGAGCTATGCCCGTGCTAGCGCTATGATAGCCTGAGGGCAAGTTTTTACACCTCAAGCTCAACGAACAGCCAAGGAGAGCACCTCCATGTCAAATGAGCTAGTAATTCGCAATATGACCCGCCCCGAGATGAACGAGCTAGTTGACTGGGCGGCAAACGAGGGTTGGAACCCGGGGCTTCACGATGCCGATCTATTCTGGGCTACCGACCCTGAGGCCTTTATTGCAGCGGATTTAGATGGCGAATTGATTGGCGGTGGGGCCATAACATCCTATGGCGGCGAATTCGGCTTTATGGGTTTCTTCATTGTCCGCCCCGAATACCGGGGCCGAGGACTTGGCAATACCATCTGGCATGCCCGCCGTGACCGCCTCATTGACCGCCTGCGTCCGGGTGCGACGATCGGTATGGACGGTGTTTTCAACATGCAGGATTATTATGCCAAGGGTGGCTTCGTCTTTTCCCATCGCAATCTGCGATTTTGTACTGAGATTGCGAAGTCTGCGGCAACCTCGCCGGTTGAGAACAAGTACATCATTCCACTGACCAACGTGCCTTTCGAACAGCTGCTCGATTATGACCGCAGCTGTTTCCCCACCTCCCGTCCGACCTTCCTAAAAGGCTGGATAGCACAGCCCAATTCCCTCGCCCTGGGTTTCCAGCGCGATGGACAGTTACAGGGCTATGGCGTGGTGCGACGCTGCCAGGAAGGCCACAAAATCGGACCCTTGTTTGCGAATAGTGCCGAGATCGCCAATACCCTTTACACACACCTGTCAGCCTTCGCCAGCAGCGGCCCGCTGTATTTAGATGCGCCGGAAAACAATCCCGCCGCGATGGCGTTAGTGCAGCAACACCAGATGACCGAAGTCTTCGGCTGTGCACGTATGTATCTGGGCCCTGCTCCCAACCTTAACCATGCGCGTATCTTCGGCATCACTACCTTCGAGTTAGGCTGATGAGCGAACGCGACCTGATCGGCTACGGCGGGCACCCACCCCATCCACGATGGCCAGGTGAAGCGCGCATTGCCGTTCAATTCGTACTCAATATCGAGGAAGGCGCAGAGTCGTGCATTCTCAATGGCGATGCCGGGTCGGAGTCCTATTTACACGAATTGCCGGGCCGCGCACCCCGCATAGGAGAGCGGGACCTGAGTGTCGAAAGCCTATATGAATACGGTTCGCGTGCCGGCGTATGGCGCATCCTCGAACTTTTCGGCGCCCGCAATCTAACACTGACCGCCTTCGCCACTGGGCGGGCACTGGAACTTAACCCCGAGATTGGGCATGCCCTCAGCACGGCCGGGCACGAGATTGCCGGGCATGGCTACCGTTGGCTGGACTATCATCGCATCCCCGTGGACGAGGAGCGGCTCCATATTCGCCTTACCCTCGAACTCATTGAGCGTATTTGCGGCAAACGCCCCGTCGGCTGGTACACCGGGCGAGTCAGCCCAAACACCCGTCGACTGCTGCTCGAGGAAGGCAAACTGCTGTACAGCTCAGACGCCTACAACGATGACCTGCCCTATTGGATTGCCAGCACGCCACCACACCTGATCATCCCGTACACACTGGTCAATAATGACGTCCGCTACCTGCTGCCAACGGGGTTTTCCACTGGAGAGGACTTTTTCTATTTGCTCAAGGATGCCTTCGACCAGTTGTGGCTGGAGGGTGAAAGCCACCCCAAAATAATGAGCATCGGCCTGCACAGCCGCATCAGCGGTCATCCCGCGCGGGCAAAAGCACTGGCACGTTTTCTCGATTATGTGCAGGGGCACGACGCCGTTTGGATCTGTCGGCGCGAAGAAATTGCCCGTCATTGGATAACCAACCACCCGGCCTAGCTAATCTAGAGCGAGTTTTCGTTTCTGGAGAACGCGCGTTATACTTTTTAAGGCGGAACCAAAGGAGATAGTGATGCGACTCCCCCCTCTTATGACAGCTTTACTCATTACGAGCCTGATGCTGAATTCCCCACAGGTAACTGCGGCGAAGGATCAGGATTCAGCACTGCTCGATGAATTACGCACACTCGTGCAAAAGTCACGCGAACAACAAGCTGCCGATCGATGGCTGCAACGCGCCCTCGACGACCTGGTCGCTAAGTACGACTGGCCGTGGCAACGCGAACTGATGTATGAGGATTTTTCCGATGGCGATTACACCCGCAACCCGGCCTGGCAAGTTGTACAAGGAGATTTTCAAGTAATTCAGGGGCAGGGGCTGGCCTCATCAATTAAACCCCACGAGCAGCAAAAAAAAGATGAGCCTGCTCCGTCAAAGTCTCCGGAAGACTCGCTGGGCTCATTGGTTCTCGGGGCACTGCTGGATAAGGCGCTAGACACGGATAAAACCGATAAGAAAAAACCATCCACACCTTCGCACACCGATACCTATACAGGCCCCAATCAGATTCGCGTCAAGGCGAACGTCACCAATGCCTTTGCAATCACACTGGCGCTCCGAACCAGTCCAGACAATCCATCGCAATTTGATATTGCGCTGCTGCAAAGTGAAAAAGGACTTTACGGTTACCGTTTACGCATCGATACCAACTCAAGCGGTTTAGTTGAGTTGGAGCGCATCCGAAATGGTCGTGGCGCAATTGTGGATAGCCAAAAACTGCCGATGAACATAAACGACGGTCGACTGCATGATCTGACTTGGCGACAAGATCAGGATGGAACAGCTACTGTACTGCTGGATGACAAGCCCATCATCGAAGTGCGCGACCGGGCATTCCGTGACAATTATCCATGGCTGCAAATCGAACACCAAGCGGGCGAACTGACCATTCGTTCTGTGCGCGTCGACGGCGTTTGATCGTTAAAGCTTTAAAAGGGTCGGACCCCTTTGACTTATGGACAGAGCTTAACCTTCATTTGACTTAGGCTTATGATTCTCAGATCTCGAGATAACCTCTAAATAGATCTCAGCGAGTCCTTGCTCCACTGCAGCATCGATATGTTTATTGATTTCAGAGGTATATATCTTTTCTGCCACATCCTTTGAAGCACCAAAGCGACAATCGAAAGTCCAGTAGTCCATGCCTTCAGGCAAAGTCTTGCTGCGCTCTCTGTTAAGGTACTTTTTGATATCGTGCTTAATTGAATCCACCAAACGGGCAGATTTAAGCCTAGCGTGGGTTAAAGCGATTGTTTTTTTCATTGAGTTCCTACAGAAGGGCATTCAAAAGTAAAAAGTTGAATGATCGATGGGCAGGATATACCTGCCTCTTTCAGCGTTTTACTCTGCCCCGAATTATTAAAGTTGCGACATAGCACCTGTCACATCACAAAAAAGTGAAAGAGGGGCTTAAGGCGTTGTCTTTGCGAATATACATTGGTTTAACCATGAGGAAACATTCTTTGTTAGCGCCCTATTCCCCGCCAACTTTAAGTTTCCGGCATTGATTTCTTTACGGTAGGTCGTTTCTCCCATCCAAATATCGGAGAGACATTTAACCGTGCTGGTAAAGTAGACATCCACTTCCTTACCAGGGTCCAGCACACAAACATCGACCTGTTCGCCAGAAACAACAATCCACCAGCTGGGTTGCGCCTCAAAGTCCGTAAAATTAAAGCGTAGCGTGGTTGTTCGCCCCGGCAGATTTTCAGGCTTAATGCTTCGTTGCAGATAAAGCATTAGAAATTCTACATCATAATCGAGGCTCGTCAGGTTGGCGCGTGTCCATCGCATACCCCAATTACCCAAATCAATAAAGATCGGTAATAGCTCCTTTGCAGAGGGCGTTGGCAAGTATTCATAACCCTTCTGCCCCGGCAATTTGGTTTTAAAAACCAAACCATACTCAACAAGTGAATTTAATCGTTTGGTCAGCACGGCCGGTGAAATCAGACTAAGACCACGCTGCAACTGATTGAACCGCGAGCTCCCCATCAAAAGCTCTCTCAAAATGAGAATCGTCCACTTTTCACCGAGTATTTCCGTTGCTTTTGCTATCGGGCAGAACTGTCCAAATTCCATAACCAATCACCTCAAGTTATCCCTCACTAAAAAGTATAACTATACAAAAAATAGTTTGTAACTTCATTTTGTATAGTTAAGCGCTATGGTTTTGAAAGTATCGATTAATCTCCTCAGCGCACATCATTTCCATACCCGTTAAATAAACGTGCCGTGGAGAATGAAATGCAAAACATACATACCATCGAATCAGCGCCCGAAGCATCTGTAGAAAGTTTGAAAGCAATAGCGCAAAACCTTGGTTTTATACCCAACGTCTTTGCCGTGATTGCTGAATCACCCAGCGCTTTAGCTGGATTTGTAGCCTTAAATAGCCACTTTGCAGACAGTAGCTTTAGCGACGAAGAGCAACAAATCATTCAGCTGGCAACCAGCACTGAAAATGGCTGTGTTTACTGCGTTGCCGGGCACACAGCCTTTTGTCACCAGCTAGAAGTGCCGGAAGAAACTATCGACGCAATGCGCGATGAACAAACCCTACCGAATGCCCGTTTACACGCATTAAGCCAGTTCACAAAATTGCTCATTAGAGAGAAAGGTCAGATAGCAGGAAAAGACATCCGTGCTTTTTATGCGGCGGGATATACAGAAGCGCAGTTCTTTGAATTGGTCATGGGAATTTGTGTTAAATACTTCAGCAATCTTGTGAGTAACGCACTAA
>Ga0209396_1006585_pt1 | contig 10599 bp, 9 predicted proteins | sample GOMGulsemesocosm_6_FD_184638 | JGI IMG/M metagenome (GOLD analysis project Ga0209396, IMG submission 184638) | Methane-oxidizing microbial communities from mesocosms in the Gulf of Mexico - GOM8C Gulf of Mexico (SPAdes) (version 2) | ecosystem: Environmental > Aquatic > Marine > Cold seeps... | reverse complement strand
ACCGCAGCGTACCATGTATACTGTTGCCTCTTTGCCGCTCATTAATTGGCTAAGTACTTCGTCAACCAGTCCATCGTCAACAAGTGGTTGTATTCGTTTAGGTATTTTCATTAGTAAATTAAATAATCTGTATAATTATTCTTCATCAAAATCATCTTCATCTTCATCTTCATCGTCTAGTGCTTTGACCGCACGGAAGCCTTCTTTCACCATTATTTCTATATAAAATGACGTTAAGCCCGCTTTTTCAGCTTCATCAATATGTTTATTCATTGCAGACAAGTGTACGACTGCTGATTCTGCTTCGGTAAGACCGTATTTGCAATCGAAATCCCAGAAATCAACGCCTGCAGGAAGTTTTTTATTTCTTTCTCTTTTTACATATTTTTTCACATCATGTTTTACACCTTCAAATAAGCGAGCAACTTTGATTTTTGGGTGGGTGATGTTAAATGTTTTTTTCATGACGATCCTAGGTAATAAGGTTAAGATAATTTGTAATTTGTTACATATGATGCGCATTTTACGTTAATTTTTACTTGGGTGCGACCGTTACTCTTTGCTAAAGTGAACTTGGTCACTTTTTCCCATGTTTCTCCTAACTATATAGAAAGGATTTTTCCGATTATGTCACATTTATTTAAACGTTTTTCACGACTATTTTTAGCGTCTTTAACTACCTTGCCTCTTTTGGCTAATGCTAATGAGAATAATAACTTTATTCAATGTACTGCTAGTTTGAAAGCACAAGCAACCTCAGCTGGATTCTCTGATTATATTGTTAATGATGTTATTTCTACACTTTCCCCTGTAAAAAGAGTGATTGAATTAGACCAGCGCCAACCCGAGTTTAGTCAAAGCTTTGCCGATTATTTAAAATTAAGATTAACGGATTATCATATTCAAACGGGTCGAAAAAAATTAAGTGAACATAAAGTATTATTTGAAAAACTGTCAAAGCAGTATGGTATTCCCCCACAGTATTTAGTGGCATTTTGGGGGCTCGAAACTAACTTTGGTCGTAATAAAGGAAAAATGTCGGTACTCAATTCGCTAGCAACTTTAGCTTGTGATCAAAGACGTAGCAAATACTTCACGTCAGAGATTTTTGATTTATTTCATTTAATTGATAATAAAACAGTCACTGTTAAGCAACTAGCGGGTTCTTGGGCAGGTGCTATGGGCCATATGCAATTTATGCCTTCAGCGCTTAGAAAATATGCTATTGATGGTGATAATGATGGCATTGTGGATGTTTGGCAAAGTGAAGCTGATGCGTTAACTTCTGCGGCTAATTATTTGAACAGTATTGGTTGGTTGGAAAAAGAGCGTTGGGGAAGACAAGTTAAACTGCCGGAAAACTTTGCCTTTCAAAAGGTAGAGTTTGACCAGTTCTATACGTTAGCAACGTTTAAAACGTTAGGCGTTACACGTGCTGATGGCACTGCGTTATCTGATTATGAAATTGATGCAGAGCTAGTTTTACCTGCGGGTGCTAATGGACCTGCATTTTTAGTTTATCCTAACTTTAATGTGATCATGAAATGGAACTTGTCAGAGAATTATGCGCTTTCTGTTGGTTTACTAGCTAATAGTATTCAAGGCGCGTCAGCGTTAAAAGTGAGTGATAAAAATAATAAGAATTTGTATAAATCGTCAGAATTACAAGCACTTCAAGAGAAGCTTAATGTCATGGGCTACGATGTGGGTAAACCCGATGGTATTTGGGGACCAAAAAGTCGTAAAGCTATTCGTTTATACCAGTTACAACACGGCTTGGTGGCGGATGGCTTTCCAAATCGTGAAGTATTATTAAAGGCTGAAATTAATAGCTAATCGGGATATTTGTTATTAACTGCTATTGCGTGGTCAATATTATCGAGTAAAGCTTTTAGTACGGTAGGATCGAAATGACTTCCCGATGATTCCTTCATTACTTTAAGTACCTCTTCAATTGGCCAAGCTTCTTTGTAGCAGCGCTTATGCGTTAAAGCATCAAAGACATCAGCCACAGCGACAATGCGGGCGAATATATGAATATCTTCGCCAACTAAACCTTGTGGGTAGCCTTCACCGTTAAACTTTTCGTGGTGTTGCTGAGAAATTATTGCTGCAGTTTGTAAAATGGGCCGTTTAGAACCATGCAAAATATTGTAGCCGATTGAAGGATGTTCTTTCATTATGGTCATTTCAGCATCATCAAGCCGCCCAGGTTTTAGCAGTACAGCATCTGGTGTAGCGACCTTACCAATGTCGTGCATCGGAGCAGCTTGCTTTAACAATTCACATTTTTTTTGAGGTAAACCAAGTTTTACGGCTATTAAGTAGCTGACTTCAGCCATTCGTCTAATATGATTACCTGCTTCATTTGAACGCGACTCAACCACATCGCCTAAACGATAAATGAGGTCTTCTTGGGTATCGATTATTTCTTTGTTAAGGAGAAGGTTATCGAAAGCTAAGCTGACATTCCCTGAAAAGACTTCCAGTAGCTTACGGTCAATACTATTAAGGTGCTGTATTCCTTTTAAAAACAGCAAGCTAACTTTATCTCCTTGGCTAGGGAAATAACCGACTAAAATATTATCTTCGTAAATACTGCACTTATTCTTAATGGCTTTGTTTAAATATTGATATATTTCACTGTCGATGGAGTCGTCGCCACTATCATCACTTATTTGAGCAATAACGCGATAGTCATGCTCAGAATAAATAGCGCCAATGCCGGTAATTTGTAATAAAGCACTGGCGTGGTCACTACGTAATAGAGAAACGACTTGTTGTAATAAGCCGCTAAAAAATTGCTGTAAAGTGCGTTGTTCTAAAACGCTACTTGTTGAGGATATAACGCGCTCTAAACCCGAACGATAAATTTCTTGGTAAATACGCGCTTCTTCAATTTTTATAATATCGCGATAAGCACGTAATGCGGTAAATACAGTGGTGAATAACTTAGTCCTATTCAGTTCTGTTTTTTCTTTGTAATCGTTAATATCATAATCGACGATAACTTGTTCTTCAGGGGCCTGCCCGGGTTGTCCTGTGCGTAGCACAATACGAGTGAAGTGGTTATTTAGCTCTTCACGCATCCATTTGGCTAGCATTAATCCTGCATCATCAGTTTCCATCACTACATCTAAAAATACTAAGGCAACATCTTCTTCTTCAGCTAAAACTTTTTTTCCTTCCTCAGCTGAATAAGCATGTACAAAGGTTAAACCCCTCTCATCTAAGGTGAAGCGTTTAAGCGCCATTTTCGTGATGGTATGAATATCTTCTTCGTCATCAACAATCACTATTTTCCAAGGAGGAAGTGATGGTTTTTCTGTTTGTTTAAGAAATGATAAAGCCATGGCCAACTTAGGATTAATAAACCTTATGTTAGGTATAGCTAATAAACTTAAAAATCTAAAGAACAGTTATAGTAAATATTGTATTAGGCTATGAGGGAACTATGATGTTTTTAGGCCTTAATTTTTGTAAAAAAGATAAGGCCTTTATCTTATAATTAATGGCTGGTGCCACGCTCATAATGTGTTTTGTTATAAACGTTATATTTTCCTGATGGCTTTTTCATTGGCATTCTTTTTACTATTTCTAAAGAGTTTGCATCATAGATAATCAATTCACCGTCTTCATCCCAAACGCTTAATAATACATACTTGCCGTCTTTGGTGAATTCAACATGCGCGGCATTTTTACCCGGTGATGGTGCAATAGTTTTCACTATTTCTAAGGTGCTTTTATCAATAATATGTACTTTGTCTTTATTGGGTCCAAAGAAAACGTCTGCCCATGCATAAGGTGAATTATTATGGCTACGCATGAAAAATCCGGGACCTTGTGTTTTTATTTCTTTGATAACTTGCCACGTTTCCATATCGATAACGGTAATTTTACCTTCTTTAATGTTAGGAGAGGCAAACACTTCTTTGTCTTGATAGTCCCAAGTGATGCCTGATCCTAAATGTGGCATGCCTGTTAGGGCGATAGAAGCCACTTTTTTCTTGATATCTAAATTGATCACTTGGCCATTATGGCTGTTTCTAGCGGTACCTATTAAGTTGATGTAATCGGGGTCAAAGAAAAAATCAGTAATAAAGTCGTCGGTTTCAATGCGGCGTACCGGGAAGGGATCGTCGACTTTCCAGTTTTCTAGTTTACCTTCCCCACCATCTTTTCGGTAATCGTGTGCCCAACCTTTGTATACTTCAACTCCGCCTTTATCACTGTAAGGAATTTCCCAAATTTCTTTGACATCTTTTAAAGCAATAATAAAACTGTGACGTGGTGGAGCATTATAAACTGCGCTCACCCGAGAACTTACGCCATTCTTATCAACGGTATCAATTACTTTAACTGGCGATAGATCACTGGTATTTAGTATAACCACGTTGTTAGGTAAGTAATTACCAACAATTAAGTGCTGTCCATCATTTGATATGGCAATATTTCGGGTATTAATTGCCGCGCGTACTTCAACGACGGTTTTTAAATTGTAAATATCATATTTACTGATCCAGCCATCGCGAGAAGCAAAAAAGACATAACGACCATCAGGTGAATATTTAGGCCCGCCATGCAATGCAAAGCGTGTTTTGAAACGATCAATGGGTTCAAAGGTATCGCCGTTTAATAAAGTGGCCGAATGGTCACCTAATTCAACAACAATAAACAGGTTCATTAAATCCGCATTAAATACGGGGTTGTTGCCTAATTTTTGTTGATCGAAATGAGCAATATTACTGGTTTTAATATCATTAATATTCCACTTCAATGCAGCTGTGGTGGGGGTGTATATGTAGTCAACAAGCTGTGCTATTTCTGTCGTGCTAAGTTTTTGTTTAAAGCTAGGCATTTGAGTGGCAACACGGCCGTTGTTAATCACCTTTGTTGCTTTGGGTTTGCGTAAACGAGATAAGTTTTCGGGTAATAATGCCGGACCCATAGCACCTAATCGTTCTACACCATGACAACTTTGGCAATGTTCGCTATAAAGTGCTTTCGCTTGTTTAACTGTATTTGCTTCTTGGTTATTCGCTGAGCTGATTGCTGGAAATGTTAGCGAAGCGAAGACAGTAAAAAGTAAGGTTATTTTTTTCATTGGTGACTTCCTCCCTAACATTGTTCTTTAATAATGTTATCTAAAATTATTGCCAGTATTTACGCTATTTTTTCAATGACTTCAGCAATGACTTCTTTTTCAATATAATTTTTGGCATCTAAAAAGCCAGGCGTGGTTAATTGCTTTGTGGTTAATTGATTAACTACATCGCCTATAACAATGAGCGTTGGCGGGGTAATGTTATGCTTTTCAACTAACTCGGCTAAATTTCCAATCGTTCCGCGATAAGTTCGCTGCTCTGGTTGTGTACCTTTTCGAATAAGCGCGGCCGGAGTGTTAATGTCTCTGCCATGCTTTACTAACTGTTCAGCAATTTTTGGCAAAGTATTAATGCCCATATAAAAAACGACAGTTTGCGTTGGGCATATCAGGCTTTTCCAAGGTAAGTTTAGTTGGCCATTATTTTGCATATGACCTGTTATAAAAGTACAGCCTTGTGCAACACCACGGTGAGTCAATGGAATGCCTGCATAAGTGGTACAGCCAGAAGCCGCGGTAACGCCCGGACAAATATGGCAACTTACACCTTGCTGTAACATAAATTCAGCTTCTTCACCGCCACGGCCAAAAATAAATGGGTCGCCGCCTTTTAAGCGTAAAACCTTTTTCCCCAATTTAGCTTGTTCTACTAATATTTGATTGATTTTATCTTGGGGAACACAATGTTTAGCTTGCTCTTTACCTACATAAAAACGTTCACAGTTTTCAGGTAATAACGCTAATATTTCGTCGCTAACCAAACGGTCGTAAATGGCAATTTCTGCTTGTTTAATAAAACGCATCGCACGAATGGTGAGTAACTCTGCATCACCAGGTCCTGATCCCACTAAAGCGACTTCTCCGGCACGAAGCTGAGACTTTCCATGTGAATTAATACGCGATGTTGCTGAAGTTGATTGTTGTAATATTGTCATAATCGTTTCTTCTTAATTTGTTGATACTTAATCTATTTATACTGTTCAGAAATTTAAACAATGCTTTTTCAATGTCAGCTAGCGTTAAACTTCGACAAATTGAATCGCATATTCTGGCTGCGTTTGATTCGCTAACTGCTCGAAGGTGCAAAGTCCAATTTCAGCATCATTTAAATAACAGCCTGGATCCTCGCTCCAAGCATCTCCCGTTTGAGCAAAAGCGCGAGTGCGGGTATTGCCACCACAAATATTTAAGTAGTTGCAACTAGCGCAGCGGCCTTTTACTGGACGTGGGCTTTGTCTAAAACCCAACATTAATTCGTCTTGGGTATTTCGCCAAACATCAGAAAACAGTTCTTTTTTTACATTGCCAATGGGATGATTCCACCAGTAAGTGTCAGGGTGAATGGTACCGGTATTGTCAATGTTCGCTACGTTAATACCGCTGGCATTGCCGCCCCACATAATTAAGCGTTGCTGTAAATTGTGAAGTTGTTCAGAATACCCTTGACCAAATCTGTTCTCGGCCCACTGTAATAAAAATGGACCATCTGCGTCGTTGTTACCAGTAACGAAGTCAGTCTCTATACCTTGGGAAATATGGGAATAAGCGCGCTCGTATAATAATTCCATCGCGTCTTTGGTCATTTGAAACATTGCATCAGTTTCAGCAGTACGTTTGCCTCGGCCAGAATAGTTGAGGTGAGATAAATAAAATTTGTCTACTTTGTACTCTTCCATTAAATTAAGCATTGCTGGTAAGTCTTTAAAGTTATCGCGCGTTAAGCACAAGCGCATGCCCACTTTGATACCGGCTTCTTTGCACAGTTTTATCGCGTGCATAGAGGTTTTAAAACTGCCTTTTTGACGTCGGAACTCATCATGAAACTCTTCTAAACCGTCAATACTTATACCGACATATTGATAGTCAGCGGCTTTAATTTTTTCGATGTTTTCTTCGTTAATTAACGTGCCGTTAGTCGAAAGCGCAACATAAAATCCTTTCGCTTTTGCATAAGCTGTAATCTCATAAATGTCAGGACGTAATAGAGGTTCACCACCGGAAAGAATAAGCACAGGAACGTGAGCAACTTTTAAGTCGTCAATGGTTGCTTTAATTTCTTCGGTTGTTAGCTCATCTTTAAAATCAATGTCTAATGACGTTGAGTAGCAGTGTTTACATTGCAAATTACAGCGGCGGATCAAATTCCAAATAACCACAGGACCAGGCATTTTTCTTGCCATTTCTTTGGGCGTTGGCGCAGGAACATCGTCATGAAACGTTTTCAGTAATTGTGAAATTCTAAACATAATGCTTTGCCTTTCTTAGCTTGCGTTAACTTACGTTAGTAAAATCAGGCTGTTTTGCGTTTTAATCGCAAGCCCGTCTTTTTCAGTATTTGTGTGCTGGTTAACATATCATTACTTCTGGTAGAGATACCTTGACTTGTATCATCACTTTCGCGTGTCACTAATACCTCTTTTAGCAGTTCTTTGATCTGGCTTCGATAGTGCTGAATTTCTTCAGATGTTTTACCGTGCACCATGGCAAATAAATTGTAATTCCAGCTAGGTAAATGGCGCGGACGTAAATAACAATGACTGACAAATGGTAGCTTACCTACAGCGTCACCAAACTTTGAAGTTTGTGCATCGTCAATATCCCATACCGTCATACCATTGAATTTGTAGCCTAATTTATAATGATTAGGTACGGCGGCAATACGGCGAATAATGCCACGTTCTTTAAAATCCTGGGTTAATGCTAAAGCTTGTTCAATGCTGATTTCTAATTGCTCAGCAATCCAGTGATAAGGTTTAGCAACTATGGGTAAACCATTCTGGGTAAGTAAAATATACTGTCTTTCTAATGGTGTTAGGGCATCAGACTGGGAGGTAGAGACCGACATAGAATTCCTCCAATTTTGGTGTGTTTAATACGGATAAGTGGGTTTTCTCTTCAATTTTTTCTATCACGTGATCAATCTCTTCTTGAGACTCTGTCGCGATAACAAACCACATATTAAAAACATGGTCACGACGATAATTATGAGCAATTTGCTCAAAGTTATTGACTTGTTTAGTTACTTTTTCGAAGTCTTCATCGGGAACGCTAAGTGCGGCAAGTGTAAAAGCACCACCTAAACAAGCAGCGTCGAACATAGGCCCAAATCGAGACAATACTTTACTTTCAAGTAATTGATTTAAATGTTCAATAACAATATTTTCAGTGCTGTTAAGCTCTTGCGCTATTTGATGAAAAGGGCGTTCACAGATGGGTAAGCCATGCTGCAATAAGTTTATCAGTCCTTTATCAAGTGATGACAGCTCCGCCACCACTGTGGTACTAGATTTATCCATGTGCACGATCCTTTTCAGCTAATGCTGCTTTTACGGCTTGAGTATTTTGTTTATTTTGTTGTTTACTGTAGCGAGCACCGTGCTGTTTATAAGCTTTGGTACTAAAGAGAATCTCTTGTTGTAAGTCTTTTGCTGAATGCCACAGATGGCTATTTTCACGAACTATCTGTTGGGTTATTTTAGCTATTTGCGCTAAAACCACATCACGGTCGGTACCGTGGATCATACAAAAAAGATTGTAATTCCAATCAGGTAAACGACGAGGGCGGCGATAACATAAAGACACTTCATCAAAGGTAGATAATTTCCCTGCAATAATATCGACAAATTCATCAGGAATATTCCACACCACCATGGCATTAGCGTTAAAACCAAGTTTGCGATGTTTAACCACTAAACCAAAGCGACGAATTAAGCCATTGTGTTGCCATTGCGTAATTTGTTTAATTACTTGAGAGGGAATAACGTTCAGATTTTTAGCTATTTCATCAAAAGGCTGTGCAGTTGCTGGTAGGCCTTCTTCTAGCACGCCGAGCAGTAAGTCTTTTTGGACTTGGTTTAAGTATTCGGTGTTATCGGCTGTTATTGCTGGTCTCTTAATTTTATTAATGCTTCTCTTTTCTACTGGGTTTAGTTTGTGCTTAGCAAAGTTAATTTTAAAACCTAAATCAATATGATAAGACGCTTCCATGGGAAGTACTAAAATAGGCAAACCGGTCAGTAATTCAATTTCTTGTAAGGTTTCAGCTAATGCCATTGGATTGTTTGCAGTAACAACAAACCATAAATTGTACTTTTGTTCCTTGGAATAAGCTTCGCGAGCATAGTTATGGTTTACTTGTTCGAATTGGTTAACGATACCTGCTATTTTGTCTAGTTTTTTTGGCGGCACGGCGATGGCGGCCAAGGTGCTAGCTCCTGCTTTATTATGGTCAAAAACGGGGCCAACACGTGATAACACTCCTTGTTCATTTAAATCTTCAACCGCTAATAGGATTTCTTGCTCGCTACTATCAAGTAATTGTGCAATCGCTTCATAAGGGTGAGCGCAAAGGGGAAACTCTTTCTGAAAATTATTTATAATCGCTTGCTGTAAAGTGGATAGCTGAAGCTCGCTTGAACTTTGTTTAGTTAACATTATTAAAGCCCTATTTGATGAGCGCGATTGGTAAAGAAAATACCACTTGGGCTTTTCACCGGCAGTGTCTTTAATAGCGTTTGGGTTTGTGTATCGTATACTTGTACTTCGTTGCTATCGCGTACCGACATCCATACGTGTTCTCCTCGAGGAGTAAATTCCATATGCAAAACCGCCGGACCAGGTGTGAGCGTTTTAACCAATTCAAACGTTTCGGTGTTAAAGACTTGAATCGTGTTGTTGTCAGGGAAAGCAAAGTTTACCCAAATTTGACGATTATCAGGTTGCGCCATGACAAAAATAGGCTGGCTATGCGCGGGTATTTCAGCAACTTGTCGCCATGTTTTAGTACTAACCACTAATACTTTATGCTGGCCAACAGCAGGAACGAAAGCATAGTCACCCGCCATTGCCCAACCTTCAAGGTGTGGCATTTTATAAACAGGTAATTTTTTTTCACCTTTGCCATAGTTGTTCAATATGCGTTTAACGCCTTTTTCAATATGCCATAAATCTACTAGCGCCATGCCGTCTTCGCCAAATAATCCGGCAATATAATAACGGCCGTCAGGGCTGATTAAGGCGTCGTATGGGAATGAACCTATGTCGGTGAATTTAGTGATTTTAATGTCGTCTTTGGCTAAACCAGCAGAAAAATCAGCGATCCAAATTTCATTAGAATCAAATAAGCTGAAAATAAATTTATTATTAGGCGCATCCACTAAACCAACTACTTTTGAGCGATAAGGTTCACCATTTTTAGTCATGCCTTTACTAGGTACTATTGTTGCTTCAATATTGGCAACCAACTCTAAGGTCTCAGTATTAAATACTTTAACGCCGCCGGGGGTATAATTTGATACGGCAACAAGTTTTCCGTCTTGACTAATCGCTCCGCCAATACTATTTCCCGATTGGATAACGCGTTTGGCTATTTTGTCTTTTAATATGTCTATTTTAGTTAAACCGCCATCGCGGCCAAAAACAAAAGCGTAACGCTGATCGCGAGAGAAAACGATAGAAGCGTGCGACAAATCACCTAAGCCGTCAATTTCAGCCAG
>Ga0209396_1006584_pt1 | contig 10606 bp, 9 predicted proteins | sample GOMGulsemesocosm_6_FD_184638 | JGI IMG/M metagenome (GOLD analysis project Ga0209396, IMG submission 184638) | Methane-oxidizing microbial communities from mesocosms in the Gulf of Mexico - GOM8C Gulf of Mexico (SPAdes) (version 2) | ecosystem: Environmental > Aquatic > Marine > Cold seeps... | reverse complement strand
TGTTTATAAACGTCGGTTGGCTTTTCTAACCGTAGTGCTGAATCGGCACTTTCTACGATATCTGCCACGATCTCGTCAGCCGCTAATAATGCTTGATAGTCAGCTTGATTATGATGTTGTTGATTAACACGGATCCACATTGGTGGTCGTTCGTTGTTGGCCATTAATACAGCTTTCCATTGTTTTGGGTAAGCCGCTTTAATGCGTTTAATTAACCAACCCGGATGACCAAATTTACAGGCATCGTTACCGTCTGCTAACGTTTCTAGGTCGTCTTGTTGGCGTTGGTAATTACGTAAAATCGCATTGACCAAACCACTGAGTTTAGGTGATTTTAATACTTTGATCGCGTTTACTGTTTCTGCTACTGCAGCATGTGCTGGGATGCGCATGAATTTTAATTGATATAAACCAACCAGAATTAAGAAATGCACAGGTCTTTGCTTACCGGTTAATGGCTTGCTCATTAGTTGGCGACTAATAAATTCAAGACGTGGTAACCAGCGCAGTACGCCGTAACAGATCTCCTGTAGTAAAGCACGATCCTTGGCTGGTAATAATTGCTGAGCAATTGGTAAGGCTGTCGTCAATGACTGACCTCTATCAACAACTTGGTAAAGTACTTTTGCAGCGCTAGCTCTGGTTTTCATGTATATATATCCGCAGTAGAACCGCTCAATGTTGGTGAGCGGTTATAGGTATTAAATAGAATTAAGTAATTGACCAACAGTAAACCACTCTTTACGAGCGTTTAATATGTCTTGAACCGGCATGGCTTTCTTACCCGCCAGTTGCATGTTTAATAACGTTAACACGCCATTGCCCGTCGCAACCTGGATGCCTTGTTTTGTTGCCGCTATTACCGTGCCTGGCTGTGCATCAGTAGTTTCTGCACTGACACTTGTTTGCCAAATTTTAACATTCTGTTCAGCAATTTGGGTATAGCTTACTGGCCAAGGATTAAAAGCACGCACTTGACGTTCAATCTCGACAGCAGATTGAGTCCAATCTATATTAGCTTCTTCTTTACTTAGCTTTGCTGCATAGTTTGATAGTGCGTCATCTTGCACTTCAGCAATGGCGGTGCTGTTGCTGATTTGTGCTAATGTTTCTAGTAGACCTTGTGGACCGAGTTCTGCTAGTTTGTCATATAAACTTGCACTGGTTTCATCATCAGCAATCGGGCATGTTACTTTGTGTAGCATTGCACCCGTATCTAGACCTAAATCCATTTGCATTATCGTGACGCCTGTTTCTGCATCGCCAGCCCAAATTGCACGTTGGATTGGTGCTGCACCACGCCATCTCGGCAATAATGAACCGTGTACATTAATACAGCCTAAACGCGGTGTATCAAGTACGACTTGTGGCAGGATTAATCCGTAAGCAACAACGACCATTAGGTCAGCATTTAATGCCGCTAATTCTTGCTGTGCTTCTTCGTTACGTAAACTAATCGGTTGGAAAACCGGAATATCATGGCTAACAGCAAGTTGTTTTACATCACTTGGTTTTAGTTTTTTGCCACGACCTGCTGGGCGATCTGGTTGGCTATATGCAGCAATCACTTCGTGCTCTGAATTGATTAATGCAGATAGGTGTTTTGCGGCAAAATCAGGGGTGCCGGCAAAAATAATGCGTAATGGTTTGCTCAAGGTTAATTCCTACTTTGTATTCTTATTTGTTTTGACGTGCTAGCTTTTCTAGCTTCTTTCGAATTCTTTGCTGTTTTAGCGGCGATAAATAGTCAATAAACAGTTTACCATTTAGATGATCCACTTCGTGCTGTAAACAAATGGCTAATAAATCATGGGCTTCTAGTGTAAGCTCATTACCATCACGGTCTAATGCTGTTACTGTCACGCTTTCTGCGCGTGGCACAAAGGCGCGTGATTCTGGTACCGATAGGCAGCCTTCTTCAATACCTGTATCACCGAATTTGTTGGTGAGCACGGGATTGATAAGGATTAGAGGCTCAGCGCGTGTTCCTGACACATCGATAACGACAATACGTTGTAAAATATTGACTTGTACAGCTGCCAAACCAATACCTTCTTCGGCATACATGGTTTCGAGCATGTCATCGATGATGATTTGCGTCGCTGGTGTGATTTCCTGCACAGGATAAGCAATTTTTTTTAATCGATCATCAGGAAAATGTAAAACTTCTAATATAGCCATGGTACTTTCTTATTTTGAATGGATTCAAATAACGCTTAATTTTGACGTAAAACGTTTCAATAATCACTATAAATATAAGCGTTCAAACAACAATTAGGAAAGGATATGTCCATAAAACGTCGTTTGATCTTTGCTTTAGCCGCTATGTTACCCTTTTTAGCGCATGCTGATAGCTTAAACTTAAAAAACCAATACCCTACTGAATACACCGTCAAAGAAGGTGATACGCTTTGGGATATTTCGAACAAATATTTGCAAAGTCCGTGGTTATGGCCACGGTTATGGGATGCGAATCCTGCTTTAGATGATCCGCATCTTATCTATCCCGGCGATAAACTACAATTAATCTTTGTTGATGGCCAACCACGTTTAGTACGTAATCATATTCGTAAGCGTATCTTAAAGGTTTCTCCTAAAGCGCGGCCGGAATTAAAAGGCAGTCGTGCTATTCCGACGATACCATTAAAATTAATCAATTCTTTTTTAAGTCGTGACTATGTTGCTGCCGATGATAAATTAAAACAGGCGCCAGTGATCTTAGGTAATAATGACGGTAATACCACATTTATTGTTGGTCACAGTATTTTTGCATCAAGTTCGTTAAAACCGGGTCAATACGGTATTTATCGTCGTGGTCGTAGTTATATTGATCCTGTTACGAATGAAAAGCTGGGTAACGAAGTCGAGTTTATTGCCATTGCCCGGGTGGTGAATACTGGCACGGAAACCATTCCGGCCAAATTATCGATTGTGAAAAGCACCAAAGAAGCACGTAAAGGTGACCGATTATTACCGATGCCTGAGCAAGATCGTTTGCCCGTTTATTTCCAACCGCGTAATTTCCAGCTTACGAACGATGGTTTAATTGTCGCTGCAGATGAAAAATACAGTGCGATCGGTAAAAACGATGTAGTGATCATAAATCGTGGCTGGCGTGACAATGTTGGTGCCGGTGATGTGTTTGCCGTATTAAAACGTGGTAAGACTATTATCCGTCATGAGCAAGATCTAGATTTTGATTATGGTGATCAAGTTAATCAATACGATAAACTATTTTCTGATAAAAATGAGCTACAGCTCCCAGATGAACGAGTCGGAGAAATGATGGTGTTCAAAGTTTACGATAAAGTTAGCCTTGCACTTATTACACATAGCTCACAAGTGATTAAGCTTAACGATAAGGTAAGTAACTTATGATAACTAGGGTGTAAAGTGTAATTATGGTTAATGAACATGATAAATATTGGTTAGCGTTATATGACGTCCCGAAAATTGGTGGCAGTAGGGCGCTAAAATTATTGCAAAAAACATCATTAACTAAATTATTTTCCGGTTCTGCGCGGTATCTACAATCACTTGGTTTAGATACCGCGCAACAACAAGCCGTGCTCAATCCTGACTGGCTGAATATTGATAGAAACCTGCAGTGGCTTGCCGCAGCAGATAATCGTCATCTTATTCCTATTACCGCCAACGATTATCCCATCACATTGAAAAACATTGCTGCACCGCCGTTACTTTTGTACGTCGAAGGTAATGTTGAGTTATTATCGAAACCACAAATCGCCATGGTTGGTACTCGAACCCCGAGCTATTATGGTAAGCGTCATGCACACAGCTTTGCTGCTGAATTAGCTCTGCAAGGATTAGTTATCACCAGTGGGCTCGCTTATGCAAGTATTAATTTATTTTATTGTAAATCATGAGAGAGGCTAGTTATACCAAGGGTTGTGTGAGACTCTCAGGTATTATGGTTATTTTATAATAAAAGTTGAGAATACCTTATTATATTCTCAACTTGTTTAAACCAATGATTGATTAAACATCATTACCGAATAGTGGTCACAGTTGTTGTTCAATCAAAATATATTTATTCTGGTTTACCGTCGATGTTCTAATTTGGGGTTTTGTGCCCATCCCCCTCGTAATTGCTATTAGATTCAATCTTACATAACGTGCGTATGCACAGTCGTATCGTATTCGTCTCTTATCCGTGGCCAAATTAGCTATACCACTACATGGGTCACTTGTTTAGAAATTTCCAATATAAGACCTTATCTGAATAACTATAAATAGAATAAGTGTTATAACAAAGTTTTGTCCACGAACGAGTCTGCCGACGTTGCTGATTCTGATTTTTCCTCAACGTAACAGCCCTAATAGGGGATTTTAACGTTACTTAAGGCTCGCAGAGTCAATCTAAAAAAACTGAGAGCAGACGCTGTTTAAATGTTCCCAACTTTAAAACGAAATCTTGAGTGTTGAATTTAGACTGGTTTATTCCGAGTCCCCAATCAATGTTTACGCCAAGCTTGTCTGCAGCCGAAATTGAGTTTAATTTACCAGCACTAGATCCACAGATATTGTCGATATAAAAAGCCTGTTCAGTGCTACGATCTAATCGAATAACGGTATTCTTGTCTGGCAGGTCTTCAGCTATACGCTCAGCAAAACATGATAACTGACTTTCTGCAATGGTATACAGCCATGCTTCTTGGTTCTCAGCGTCACTTATACGCAATATTCGACCTAATACCTGCCTGAAGTACAACTCGGTTTTAATGTGGCTTAAATGGCAGCACACTTGCAATCGTGGAATGTCAGTTCCTTCGGATACCATTCCAACACTAACAATCCATTGTGTATCACTTGTTCTAAATCGCGTAATTTCATTAAGGGGGTCATCGTGACGATAGGTAACGATCACGCCTGATTGATTGAATTCATTTTGCAATAACAATAATAAGTCGTTGGCGTGCTCAACTGATGATGCAACAACAAGTCCACCTGCTCTCGGATTAACTTGTCTTATTTCAGCTAGTTTATGGCAACTTAACCCTAATAAATACAGCATCGCTTCACGGTTGGTGATGATCGCTGAATAAGGGATAGATTCATTCATTAGTAGCTCTTGAATTGAATTAAAACACTTGGCTTCTTCATTTGAGCTAGTGATACTTAAATCATCATTATCAACTAATACAATCTTTGGAGATCGGCAAACATGGTCTTTCACAGCTTGAGATAAACCATAAATGTAATCACATTGGATTTCATCTTCGGGCTTAGAATATCGAGCCAGTGAAATGGGCTGAGCATCTGATCGCCATGGTGTTCCCGTTAAAGCTAAGGTGAAGGCTGCGTAATCTTGGATCTTAGTCAGTATTTCCATTCCCCAAGCATTTGCTTCAATAACATTATTACCTGAGCAGTGGTGAATTTCATCGAACACAACTAATACGCGATAACGTTTAAGTAGACTCCAAAACTCATCATTCATATACAACATGTTTTGATAAGTGTAAGAGCCTCCAATTGAACCAACACCACCATTAAAGGTACAGTTTAATCGCCAAGAGAATGTGCTTTTAATACTTTCTGCTACAGCTAAAGATGGAGAAAAGCATAAGACTAAATCTATGATGCCTTGGTTTTTTAATGATGATGCTATTTCAGCTGCCATTACAGTTTTACCTGCACCTGGTGTCGCTAAGCACAAAAAATGAGGTTGTCCTGAAGTGAATTTATTTAATGCTGCATTTAAGCATTCTGACTGCCAAGTTCTTAGCATTTTATCATGCTGCTAGCTCTACGATGTTTAACACTTTTGTTAACGCATTCACTTTTCCAAGCAATTGAACAGAGCGTTCTCGGGTTTCTAGATAGAATGGTTTGAACAGATCATTTTGTTTCGGAAAGCGTTGCATTAAATCTTTAAATTCCTCGACCTCGCTTAATGAGATAGCAAGTTCTGCTTCATATGTTTTCTTCTCTTTAGATAATTCATAACGGAAATTAGTACTACTTTCGTCTTTTTCGCTAGGTAATGATTTTGCTTTAGGTTGCTGTGTTACAGGTGCGTCAGTAATGGATCTCATCACAAAATCAGCAGTAATAAATGTTTCTGATTTGGTGTATCTGCTCTTTTTTACTTCGGAATGAGTATGCTTTATTAGTAATTTCAGCTTGGTTAGTTTACAAATCACACGATAAATGCATTTACGAGTTTCAGTCTTATCATTAAAAAACTCTGACTCGTACATGAGCGCGTCTCTTATTTCTGAAACTGTAAAATTATTTATATTTACTACTATCAATAAATTATATACATCTGGATGCAGTGCTATAGCTCTCGCCATTATTAAAATCTCAAAACTAAAAACTTAGGATTGCTAAGTATACAGTAATCAGTAAAACTTAGACAATCTAAGCTATTCAGGATTACTAAGATGAAACACCTGTGGTCAGAGAAAACCCAATACCAGTTCGCCTTAAACAAGCGCGTAAAAAAGCTAAAATTACCCAAAAGGATTTGGGGATTAAAATAGGCATGGAACCAAGTTCGGCAAGTGGACGCATGAACCACTACGAAAAAGGGCGTCACACTCCCGATGTCACAGCTTTGCAACGTATGGCTGATGAGTTGAATGTGCCGCTTAATTACTTTTTTTGCGAAGATGATAATACTGCTGAATTAGCGTGCTTAATTGATAAATTGTCTGAAGAAGATAAATTATTATTAATTAAGGGGTTATCTGGTGATACATTCGAGTAGACTATAGCTTAAACACGCTTCAAAAATAGGGTGTTGATAATCAAAGTGCTGTATTTGATAAAGTCTATTGGGGATAGGATATTGGCGTAACCATATTTTTGGCATGCGCTCAGCACTCTTAGAAGCTTAAGCACCAGGGGCGTACTAACTAGAAATTGCCCATTGTGAATTAGATTAACTACTCTCCTGAAATGTATTTATATTTATTTTCCATACATTTGCGTATATCGCTATTTTTTATTATTGGCAATAAAATACAGACCGCCTATAAAAATTACAACTGAAACGGTGAGCATTATGCTGCCGAAAATTTGAATTGAATTCATAAACCCACCTAGCCTTTGTAGTTATAATTTAATATTATACATTCGATGTTACATAGAATCTAGCTAACTCGAAATTGCCCCAAAATGTGTTAGTGCATTTACTCATTTACAATATGTTCACAGCTATTGACCATATATTTTATCATGCATAAGTTTTGGCAGCTTGATTTTGGCTGACTATATTTATGCTTAATAAAAACTATAAAATGGGATTATTTATACAGTGTTATTGGTATTTGATAACATCAGTCAGGTTTATTTTGTAGTTGAATTAATATAAATAAACTCAGTCACATAGCTAGTTTTTTATATAATTTTTAAGACTAAATAACTTACGGGACGGCTCGTGCACCCATAAATATGTAGTTAATCAATTTGAAGTATAATCTTAGTTTTCAATTGATTAATTTTCCTTTTTAGCGATGAATGAATTTGGCAAATCGAGTCGTCCTAATGTGTTAAATGAAATAATATGATACGTCACGTTGTATAAACCACCTTGTAGATAAACATAGGGAGTGTCTCCTGATCGACCAAGGTTGTTTGCCGAAGTCGATGATTTTAGTCTACTTATTTTTGTTGGCCCTAATATGACCGAACCGAAGAAAACAAATATATCTAGACCTATTCTTCCAGTATGGATGTACATCTATTTTCTCTGGTTAATAGGTCTAATGTGGCTAGACTCCTTTGGTCTTGTTCATTGTATAGTTGTGATGGTGATTGGTCTTGTTCCATTAAGAATTGGGTATTTAATGTCTTTAGCCCAAATCTGGGGCTTAGATAGGGATGACCAAGGCAAAATGACCAAAGAAGAAGCCGAAGAAGAAGTCGAAGAAGTTATTCGCAATATGGAACGTACTTACTGGCTAGGCACTATTAAAGCACACGTTATATTTCTTTTTATATATCTATCTATTCGTTACTTGTGGTAATCCAGGTTGTAACCAAATAGTCCACTCAAAGCAACAAGGGTTGGGCAACATACATAACAGGGCAAAGCAATCAGTCGCTGCCGTTGTGGCGCTACGGCATCTTTTTAAACTTAAACACCAAGCCTTCCTGTCGATCGCTCCAAGCCGAACTTGCCCCAAAGTGTGTTAGAGCTTTAACTCACTCACAATATGTTCATATCGATTTGCCATAGCTTTGCTCATGTGAGGAATGGGAGTAGTTTTTCACATCACAACCGCTTACTACACCCAATTATGAGCGTAAACGATTTTTCATCTTTTAACTGGATACTAAGGCGCTTACGCCCCCCATAGCGTTAGAAACCAGCAACTTTTTGTGCCATTCATATCAGGCCGTTAATATTGACCCAGTGGCTTTTATCTAATTTGTTAAAATTCAAAATTAAAAACCTGTCCCTCATGATTTTCTCAAAGCTCTAATTTTGTGGCCAATATTACCCAGCCACTACATGTTGGAAGAATGTGGTCGTCTTAGCTATACGGCAAATCGGCATAGTTGGCTATTTTACCAGGCCCCCGGAGCTAATACGTATCCTTTATTTCTGATGGTTTTAAAGCGAGGGCTTACCTGGTCGTTATCGAGAAGTTTTTTTCTTAATTGGCTTATTCTGTTATCAATGCCTCGTTCTAAACCATCAAATTCCTTGCCAAACAGTTGAATGGAAATCTGAGCACGAGACAGTATTTGTCCTGCATTTTTCGCCAGTATTTCTAATAGATCAAATTCTGCGCTAGTGAGGTGTATGATGATGTCATTTAGAGTGACTCTTCGATTGAGTGAATCGATAGATAACGCACCAAATTGAATGAGTTGTGTCGGTGCTTGTGCCTTCGTGGAAGTGGGGCGGCGTAAAAATGATTTTATTTTGGCTAACAAAAGACGAGGTTTGATCGGTTTTATCAGATAGTCATCTGCGCCAACTTCTAGCCCAACAATCTGGTCTATGTCATCCTCTTTTGCTGTGAACATTAAAATATAACCGTTGTAAGAGGGACGAACATCACGACATATACTGATACCATCTTTTCCGGGCAACATGACATCGAGCAACACTAAAGAGGGCTGATCAGCCAATATTCTTTTTTCTGCAAGTAATCCATTTGACTCATAAGTGGCATTGAAGTTTTCTTGTTGCAGGTAGTCACAAATAGACTCTGCAATATCTATATCATCTTCAATGACTAGAATGCTTTGACGGTTCATTATTACTTCCATTTAAACAAATTAACATGATGTTGTTATGGGGAGTATAATCTTTACTTTTACTCCACCAGAATGACTATCTTCAATCCATACCTTACCATGATGCCAGATAACTATTTGTTTAACAATTGCCAGCCCAAGCCCTGTTCCACCAGAATTGCGCGAGCGACTGTGATCCAATCTAAAAAATGGTTCAAACACTTTTTTCTTATATTTATCTTCGATTGAAGAACCGTCATTTTCAATCGTAATTAGACACTCATTGTTGAGTATTTCGGTGTGCACATCGATGGTATTTAACGAATGTTTATACGCATTCCTAATCAAGTTATCAATCATCCTTCTGAAATAAAAAGGCTCGATTGATACGTGCATTTTAGATGATAAATGGGCAACATTAATGGTTGTGCCTTTTTCGTAATCTATCCACTCTTGGTTTGCATTATCGAACCATGTTGTCAGTTCAGTAGTGACTAATTCAAAGTTAGGTCGTTCTTGGTCAAAGCGCGCATACAACTCCATTTCATCAGACATTACTCGTATTTCCGAAATGGCTTTTTCAATACGATGTATCTGTTTTTCTCGCTGTTTTGGTGAAGGGTTTCTAAGCAACTCAATGGCAAATTCAATTCTCGTTAGCGGCGTTCTCAGTTCATGAGAAACGGCACTGTTCAACATGATGTTATTGTCATACAGTGTCTCAATTTTTTTTGCCATCTTGTTAAATGTAGTGGCCAACCCATTTAAATTGCTGCCTTTAAAAATGGCTGAACGGCTAGATAGATCACCATTACCAAAATTTTTTGTCGCGTTGAGTAGAGAAGCGGAGGTACGCCAAGAGGGATGTAACCAGATGCTCAGAGGTAGAAAAATCAGCACACCGATGATGATGATAAATCGCATCAATAGCTCATTGTAGATGCTTTCTTCGATCACACTGTTAAGTGGCCCAATAGCAACAACGGTGTTGTGATTAGGCATTTTTTTGAAGATATATTCAGGAATATCACTTTGGTTGAGTGGCTCAAGATACTGAAAAACAATCTCTTGGTTGAGCAGCTCTTCGTGTTGGATTTCAGAAATGCTGTTATCGTTTAAGGTAATCATTTTAATAGTGACTGCAAAATAGAGGTCTATCTGTGCCATTCTGGCTGGCCAATCGGCCGAAGGTATCGTTAATAAGTCTTGAAAGATGAGGTTTAAAATTGCGGTAATCTCATCTTGTTGTGCCGTTTGATGAATTGGGGCTGCATTATCTATATCGCCAATGACCAAAATTAAATCATTATTGTCCAGTTGATAGTAGAGTTCTGATTTTTTTAAATCAAACAAGGTTTGACCTTGTTCTAACGCTTTGAATTGCTCA
>Ga0209396_1006583_pt1 | contig 10606 bp, 6 predicted proteins | sample GOMGulsemesocosm_6_FD_184638 | JGI IMG/M metagenome (GOLD analysis project Ga0209396, IMG submission 184638) | Methane-oxidizing microbial communities from mesocosms in the Gulf of Mexico - GOM8C Gulf of Mexico (SPAdes) (version 2) | ecosystem: Environmental > Aquatic > Marine > Cold seeps... | reverse complement strand
TCCATGTCGATGGGGGTATCCACCTGTCTTTGTATACCGGCAATATCGATCATGGAATCCAGGCTGCTTACCTTGTCGTTATACACTTCTACTGTGCTCATGGCCGAGAAGGTAATCAACTTGTCACTGGCAGGTAGGCCAAAAAATGACTTCTCAATGGTGCCCGAAAGGATACTGTGTGCAATAGCCTTATCATCCTTAACCATCACGTCTTCTATGGTCAGAACCAAATCTGGCATACAACTACGAAACATTTTTACGTAAGCCGTATACTCATCGATGCCTAAGACCTGTTCATTAAAGGTAGTATGGTAGTGGAAGCCGGGGGTGCAATATTGCCGCAAAAGATTAAATTGCCCTTTATTCCACGCCAAATTTATAAAGTTTCGAGCGAGCTTTTCTATTTCCCTTTCCATGGGCCATCCTTAGCATGAGTGACGTTCAAGCATAATATTATGACCGTATTATGAATATTCAATCAGTCGAAGTAACCAACTGCGAAGATCCATACCAAAGTACCAAGTGGGTGCCCCGGGTTGGCCGGTAGTCATGAGTTAAAGAAGGGGGGGATGCACATTAAGCGACATGGGAAATAGAGGGTTTTAAGCCCATTGCCTGATACCCATGTAAATCCTTCTAACTTAAGTTAATTTCTTGGAGCCGCTCGGGGGGTTCGCCCAAAATACTTGTTATGGCCGGCCGGCTTAAGCCTTAATTTATTACCTTCTCTTTCCACTCCCAGTCAGCCCGTGTATTGAGGGGATTGGCTCTATGTATATGTTTCCGATAGTGTTTCAAAATGATAATGTTATCTGCGCTAAACTTTACAGACCCTTTTAAAGTCCGGAGTTAAACTTATTCGATGGGTATTAGATATTTTGAAAAGTTCATTATTTGTAGTCTAACCCTTCTATGTATATCTTGCGGTGTGCATAGAGAGGAATATCCAGTCTGTATAAAACCTTTAGTGCTAGATTCATTAGAGGATGGTGACTTCGTTTATCATGAACCTTTAGGGTATTGGCATGCATTATTGGTTTCTATAGATCCCAAGTGGAGCGATGCTTCAATATGTATAGAAGAAAGCTTTTCTTCTGATTTAGATTGCACAGTGACCTTTAAAAAACGATATGAGATTAAACCTCTTCCTGGCAATAGCAATTTAATGTTAGATGGATACGTTAAAGTTGAATCCTTTTGGAGCGTAATACCCTTAGCGGAATATCGTCCAAAAGTATCCTTTAGAGGCCATGTTTCGGGTGACTATTTTTGGCTTTCAACGGATTATCTCAGGTTGCTTACAAATTTTTCAAAGAGTGACAAAGCCGCTTCTTTAATTCAGCTCAATAAAGATGCTTTCGATTATTTAAAAAAAGACAGAAAGTTAGAGGTGAGATCGGTCCCTGAAGGCTGGCCGTGTGATCCTGAGCTAGTTAATCCTCGAAAAGGCTAATAAGATAACCGTGTAGGTGGCGATACGGGCGTTGTTTAATCTGAAAGCACTAGGCAGTGCTTTAATGTACGTCACTTAATCAAAGGAATGATGATCATGACAAACACACACAAAACATCTAAGCCCAGGCTAATAGCCATAATTTCCCTTCCCCTGGTTTTGTTGGCTGCATATGGCGGCAGTACATTTTATCAAGCGCAGCTAGAGCAAGAAGCATTCACCCACAGAATTCAGGGTATGGGCGAGTATGAGCTTTGCCAGCTGGCCGAAAATGAGTTCAGTATAAAGATGGTAGAGGATATGGGCTGTCTAACCGGTAATTACGTTTTGCAGTAGACGCCAGGGTAAAAGACCATAATGGGGTTCTAGGGATTTTGCCTCCTAATGTAACACTTACATCTGTAGGCCCCACTCGGCATGAGCTGCAAAGAATGTCTACTTTTTGAGTAAGGGTTCATAGTCCGTTATTGGCTTCAGTAACATCTCTATATCGACCAGTTTATGGTTAAAAATAAAGCTGCATTTACCGCTCCGGGGTACTGGGTAAAGATCAGCAACTTCAGTAGTCGTTAAAATCGAATGGAGCTTGGAATTAGGGATAGATTTAGCTCAAAAAGGCTAAAGTCCTACAAGAATAGAGAAGTTATAAAAGTATGCCTCTGCTACAGAGCAGGCAATGCAGGCCCTGCAGAGGCAAGTGTTACATTAGGAGGCAAAATCCCTAGAACCCCTTATAGAAGATGCTGTCGTTGATGATTATGTACTCCCATCATGATGCTCATAAATTACGAGAGTACCAATGAGCATACCTTTCCAGAGCCTGATAAGTTAGATCCAAGAAGATGGATTGATTTACCTCAAGAACAAATCAAGCACAACGAAAAGGCCTCAATTCCATTTGGTGGTGGGGGACGGATATGCCCGGGTCGTGCACTTTCAATAGTTGAAATGAAGACTGCTCTAATCACCATCCTGACTGAGTTCAAGGTCACCCATCACAATGGTATCTCAATAACTAAAGACAGTATTGAATTCACACTGGTTCCCAAAAATCTGAAGGTAAACGTGTTTCGTAATAAGCTTTGAAAATGGCTGGCAAAATTCAGGAAGATGTATAGGCATGCATGTATGGGTAACTCTGATACCTAGATATCGACGCGCTCTGAAAATTATGGAGCGCCAGCGAGTGAGTATCCGTTTATCTCATATAAATCTTTGTCATAAAAATAAAGCAATTAATTGACACTTTTTGAATTATAAGATAAAGATAGCCTTCAAAAAAATCACTTCATAAAGAATCACTAATGAAAGAATCATTTATAAATTTAAATAAAAAGCTTCCGACAGTGATTGTCGTTCTTTCTTTAATACTCATAGTAGCCGTTCGCCCTTCTTTTAATATTGAGAGTTCTGGCTCTGAAAAGTCACTATCCGAGCAATACCATGAGCATCTCGCAGAACAGAATAAAGAGATTCATGGCATCGACATATCACATGACCAGGGTAATATCGATTGGAAAAAAGTGAGCGCCACCGATGTCAGTTTTGTCTATAATAAGGCGACTGATGGTATGACTTATACTGACCCGAAATATCACGCGAATATGAGAATTCTGAGTCAACAGTCAAAGCTTTTATATGGTGCCTATCATTTCTTTGAAGCAGAAGATGCCCCTGAAAAACAGGCAGACAACTTTCTCAAGCAACTATTAGCTTATCCTATCAAATTAAGGCCTATGGTTGACGTGGAAGTGAGTAAATACCAAGCATCAGAGGTGATAGAAAAACGACTTCAAGCCTTTATTAACAAAATTGAAGAAAAGATAGGTTGCGCTCCCATTATTTATTCTTACAAAAGCTTTTGGGAGCAGAATATTGGACCTGATTTTAATAAGTACGTTTTCTGGTTGGCCGATTATAGTCACAAAATGGTGCCACCAAAGCATGCTAACAATTTACAGGTTTGGCAGTACAGTGAAAGCGGTGTTGTGGATGGTATTTCAGGACCGGTCGATCTAGATATCATTGTCAATGGTGAGCAAGGCCTTCAAAAGCTTCTTTGTACTCAAAAGGGCGCGCATTAGATCATGTTAACTAAACAATTTTCTGAATATTTCTATAGCAATACAAGTACCGTGGTAAAACTATCTATACTTATCTTGTTCGCTTTGTTGTTTCACTACAATCAACTAACATTTTTAGCTGAGTGGTTGTCTAGTGCCTCTCTGCACCTTAAAAATCAAGCCTACCTAGACTCTGCTCGTTTATTGGCAGCGACTGACTTAGCCTATATGGGTGAATTATCAGCTGTGACGGAAGTCGCTCGAAGCTCACAATTAGGCGTCTCTTTTTTCGCGAGTTTCAACGTTGAAGTGGGAAACCTGCTTCATGCTTTCACAAATATACTCGATCGAGGAATAGCCGTATTACTGGCATCTTTGTCAGCGATAGAATTTCTAGTTTTAGTAGATGATATTGCTCATTGGTTAAGTCCCGTTCTTTTTGAAGTAACCATAATTTTGGCCATCGGTTTTTATCTAGCTAAGTTATTAAGCTTATCCAACATACTGATTGTCAAAATAATGCAGTTAGCCCAACTATCATTGGGCTTGTTTTTAATTGCACACCTAGCACTACCTTACAGTATTCACTTATCTGCAGTGGTGGGCCAAGAATTAAGCCAAAGTAAAAGGCAGGTTATCGCGCAAACGTTGAAATATACTCATGATGATATGGTAGTAAGAAATAAACGACAAGATCTCAAAGAGAGCGCGGAATCTAGTTTGAGGAATTTGAAAAAAACACATCAGCAACATCTTAATCATAAAGTTTCAAATTTATCAAAGTACCTCTTCAGAAGCATTGCTTTGAATGTTTTTGATTTATTTTTTATGCCGACTTTCTTATTATTTTTGTTGTGCAGGATATTTAGAAAGTTAATTGCTGTTGAACTAAGGCTTGCCAAATCTGATAGATAGTGGTATTCATCTCAGGTAAGTTCGTCAAGTTAAAGAACTAAATATCATGACCTGTGCTCCGGTTCCACCGGCCCTTTGCCGAAGTTACTTTCAGCCTGGTAAGAGGAGGACATCTTGGTGACTTGTACGGATCGTTTGCCGGGTGACCAAACTGCTGAGCCAAGCCATTCTTAGATTCTATATCACCCGGTAGCCATTGAAGCCCTAGAACTGCCTAAAGCCTAACCTTTTTTTGATCCTTTCTTCACTTCACGCCATAGGAAGCCTATACGTTACTAGGGGAAGTCATAATGCAGGTCCAGAGCATCACCGCCATGTGGGTTTCGACTTTACTCCTTTTTCTTAGTGACCCCGTGACTTCGGCCGTTCTATTGGAACAAACTACTTTTTACTTATCTAATTCCAATCGTCCACTAATGTGTTGTTGGGACGCGAGGAACTACCATTGGCGCAGTTATACCGTCGTTGTATAGTCTCCCCTTTATTAATAGTATACTTTAGACTATTGATGTGTTGATAACTATTGGCTTCTGACTTAAGCTGTTTTGCGTTTTAGAGGTAGTCTTGCACGGCAGCCCTGAACAAGAATAATTCAAATAACATGTTGTTAAAATAAAATGACTTCTCAAAATAACAATTTATATGTGCCGATTAGAGTTGAGGCTAATTACCTAGATGAACCTCGTCAAGTTGCCTCCCCGTTGGCTGACTTTTCTAAGCTTCCTTGGAGTGATGGGGCACAAGATTATAATTTCGATCAGCCGTTTATTGGCGATGGAGTTGTCCATCAACCTTTTGCCAATGAAGGTTTAATTCTTGAAGCTGGTTTACACCTGCATTTTATTATTCCCCATTTTTTAGGCCAGCATGTTCCGAAAATATTTGGTTTAAATGCGGATCAGCAATTATCAAATGTCGGGAAGTTGCCGGCAGCCCCTAATCGTTGGTTGGTAACGCGAAAACTCAATGGCATTGTAGATAAACAATGGGTAATTGATAGCGACTTTGTGCATAAAGAGGATTATTTACCGATTGAACAAACGGCAATAGTGCCTTATCCACAAGGTAAACCCTATCGGTATATGGGTTTAAAAACATTGCAGCCCACGACAAATCTGACAGTTGAAAATTTAAGAGCGCCACAAACTCGACCTTCGGGTAGTTATTTTAAGGCATTAAATCATCAGCAGCAGCCATTAACAGTATTAGCTTATGGTGATCCAAAATTCTCTTCCTTTTATCCAAGTTGTCTTGGAGTTTTTGGTTTTTTTGATAGTGAAGCAGATTTAACAAAAAAATACAGTTATGAAATAAGAGGCATAAACTATGATGATGAGGATGACCTTCTTAATCAAACCTTAACTCATATTTTTGATCATCAACTTAATTTTGATAAAACCTCTACCTTGCAAAACTTGTTTAAGTTGGAGCTAGATGAAACATCGATAATCTCCAGTGAGCAGATCCCGAAAGCTGTGTTCTGTAGTGATTTTGAGCTAGATAGCCTTAATCAAAAACAAAGTGATAAAAATTTATTGCAAATCTCAGTTGGTAATGCCGGTACTGAAGCATTATCTGCGTATGTGGCTGATTCAATAAGTAAAGAACAGGACAGTAAGGCACTTAAGTCGATTATAGAGGATCAGTTGGAATCGGTTTTACTGTTTTCAAAGTTAGATCATTTAACAGCCGACACCGGCCCTAAATTTATTGAAGCTCGACACGAAAAAGGTTTTAAATCTTCTACTAGTGGTTTTACTTGGAAGCTTGTTCCAACATCAAAACAAGGTGCAGATGCCAGTAACTCCGGACTTGAAGACTCTCACTACGAAAATATAGATTCTGCCTTAATCGCTGCGTTAACGGCATTAAATAAAACTAAGCAACAATATGATGTGAATTATCAGAAATTGGAGCACTTAAGAGAACAGTTGTATTTAGACTGGAATAAATACATGCAAGCCAGTTACCCGCCTCTAGAAGGGAGAGGGCAGTTTCCAGACCCTGATCATATTCGTTACTTTATTCAAAACTATTCTTTTCCTGAATTGGATAATTTAATCAAACTCACAGGGGAGCTTGATATCAGTGATGCAGGTTCAAGTGCGCAGCTAACACTTAAAATAGGTGACGCTGATTCTTTGGCAGCCAAAGTGATTGCTCAGCAGGAAGCAGTTAAGCAACAGTTAACATCTAAAAATACATTGCAAACAGCTGATGATCTCAAAACAACAGGTGCAGCGACAACGGCAGATAAATCAAGTCAGCTAGAGTTGGTGACGGCTCCGGGCCTTAGATATTGGCAAGTAAATGACCCCGTTATACTAATCTCAGGTATTGAAAGTCCTCAAAATACCTTACCTTTGTCTAACGTAAATACCTTAATAATTTCTATCGATGAAAAAATAGTTCCAATATTTTATTTGTCTAAACAAATATGGACGCCATTTATTTTAGATTGGGAAGTTGATTTACTAAATGCCGGTCTACAAAATCAATACGGCGCGAATAATGAGGATGCTCTTTCGACGAATTTTAATTTGAGTTCATTGCAGCCCAACTTTATTAAAAACCACTATAGCGAAGGGAGAGTATCAGTGTTTTCAGGCTCCGTGTTGATGAGTACGCATACGCAGCCTGCAGTGCTAAGTCATATAAAATCATTTTTTGAGAGGGTGTTAAAACAAAATCAGATTAAATTTACAGATGATAAAGCTATTGATGATTTTATGGCAGCTGACTCTTTATCATCTGCATTCAGCTATACCAATGCCAGTCTAATAAATGAACCAGCAAAAACCTTTATCAATAAAGATTATCAATCAAACCCCTGTTTTACAGCTTGGCAGACATATAAAAATATTGTTAGTCATTCATTTATTTCACAGTCACTGAGTGGATTTAATGAAGCTTGTATAATGAGGCATAAAACAGCGCAGTTACCAATTCGAGAGCCAATCGGATTTGAAGGGGCAAAAGCCTTTACTAAACAAGTGGATAGCTATGTAAATCACCGCCAGCATAGCTCACCAATAATGTCTTTTGATTTTAACCCAATACGTAGTGGTACCATGAATATCAACCGCTTACGGATTACCGATAATTTTGGGCTTAGTCATGATATTGATATGCAGAACACTAAGCCAGTTATATCAGAGCCTCTTTCAGATGACTCAGGCAACATAAATCAAGAGCCTAGAATTATTCAACCGCTACGTCTAAATTTTCAAGCCTTAGCCGATAAAGATGACGGCAACCCTATTTGTGGTTGGTTAATGGCGAATTACTTCGATAGCTCAATAGCTGTTTTTAACCAGTCTGGTGAAGCATTAGGTTATGTTTGTAAAAGCGCATTATGGGTGCGGCCCCCTGGTAATCCGGGAACAGCATCTGTTAATGATGATATTCAGGACGTATATTTATTAAATGTGGTGAATTGGATTATTGATTCGGTTCAATCTACGGGTGATAACCTAATTAATGTCTTTCAAAATGCGCTAAACAATATCTCACCAGCTAAGGCAAATCTCTTTGACAGTAAAGCGATGTTAATGGGCCGGCCTATGGCTGTGGTTCGTGCAGAAATCTCATTTCACTTAAAAGACTTGCCTGTTCTTGATCAAAGTTGGTCGAGTTTGCTTTATGATTTGTCGAATTGTGACTCCATACCCGGTTATAACTTTTCTCATCGCATCAATAAGAGCTGGGGTAATATACGATTACCTTATCGTTTAGGCGAGCATAGACAGTTAAACGATAGCCTTATTGGTTATTGGTTAGAAGACCAGAACGCTGAATTACAATCAAAGTTGTATTGTCCAGAAGTAGATAGACAACAAATAATAGAGCCGAATAGTGAAATATATTCTAAATCCAATTTTCAAACACAATGGACACTACTTAATAGTACTGCTCAAACTTTAACAATGTTGCTTGATCCTAGAGGGATAGTGCACGCAACCTCAGGTGTGTTGCCCACAAAGTCAATCTATTTAGAAACCAAATACTATGTGGATGTGTTACAAAAATTAAATATGTGGTTCCAAGTAAACCCCATTTTGCAATCACTTGAGGTGAGTCAGCAGGGAATGGCTCTAAACCTTCCAAATATCCCAGGTAATGAATGGAAGTGGTGGGATGACAAGAACAGCAGTCTAGAAGTCAAACAAGACTCTTCAACAAAAAATATACTTCAGGCAAATCAACTTTTAGATGGTTGGCTGTGTTTGTCACAAATTGTAAAGAAGAAATAGGGACTAAGACAATGGAAAGTACGACTTCGGGCTTAATGAAATATAGCTCAGCATACCCCTTGGACGCGTCGTTTCAAAATCAATTGCAAGGTGAAGGGTTATCTATTATCTACATCGTAGATAAATTATCCCCTTCGGCTTTAGAGCAACAAATTCAAGTTAAGATAGTTCAACTTCATAAAGGCCCTTATACATTTAAAGGTGCTAAATTTAGTTACCCTAAAAAAACGATAATGCCATCTCCTGCGGATACAGCTACGTTAGCGCCTTCAAATGCAGAAAACTTGGATTTAAAGATATTTGGAGGCGAAAAAAAAGGGGGGGGCTATCATCTCGCTTTTGCATTCAGGCCAGGGACGTTATCTGAAAGCACAACTAAGCAGTTCGCTGTTCTACTACAAAATGCAATAGAAATATCGCTGACTAATAATAGTTGCGCAGTTTATGGCCCGGTTACTAGGAAAAAAGATGGCGCTCAGGTTTGGTATTGTGCGTTTGAAAAAGACCTTATTGTGCAGCCTGATACTACCACAGGTGTTCCATGGAGCTTGTCACTTGAGCTTAAAGGTATTACTGCAAATCCTGGAGTTGGAACAAGAAGCTCTCAAGTCGATGTAGAATTTGCAAATTTAGTTCCATTCAATGCTCAGGAATCTATTGTATTTACTAGAAGTAAGCATGTCGACATTATTAATCATCAGGGTCATTCCTATGCGCCTTTGCAATTTGGAGTCTTAGGTGCGAACCAGTTACTTTTGCCTAATAATAATTTCAAAGTGATCAATAATAAGTTAGAACTCTACTTTGAAACTCTTGATAGAAAAGAAATTCAATTCTCTGAAGAAACTAAATTCGTATACTCATTTAGCAGTGGAGATAAAACATCTCAATATATGTACTTTGGTTCATCGGGTTTAACTTCTCAATATAGTCTTGATGTTAACCCCGATACTGAAGGGCGAGCATTGAGTGTTAGTAAAAAGGTAAGTGAAACGGATACTCAATTTACAGCTAGTTTTCAAGCACCTATAAAATTAACTGATGATTTAAATTCTGCTTCGGATAAAATAAAGGCATACAAACAATATGCGGCTAACTTAGCTGCTTATTGTCAGCATCTCTGGAAAGATGGCTGGATTACGCAGTTTCAATCAGCCGCATTAGTTTCTTCAACTGAATTCTCAGCTGTTGACTGGGTAAATGCGATGAATACTGGAGCAAACGGATATTCGGCATCATGGTATATGCTTGATCAAAATTATGAAAAAGCAAATCCAGCATTTCCACATTCTTCAATTGATACGAGTATTACTCAAGCTACAGCTTTTGGATATGTTGGTTTCCAACAGTTTATTAGTGAAAATTATACTGAGCTTTGTAGTTCGATACTCGGCGGGTATAAGTCAGAAAAAATTGTCCCGTTGATGGCTGTATATTATTACCTTTTTTTACAATATCAAGTGCAATTGCAAGAAAAGGCTTTGACAAAAACAAAGACAGAAATTGCTAAAAGTTTGCTGCTATCAACCAAGACGTTTAGTTTTAGCAGTATTCAAATATTAGGTTGTGTTGGTCAAGTATTTTTAGATGTTGAAGTACAGGATCTACCTGGTTTCTGGAATACAAAATTTCGCATTCCAGTTAATAAAACAAACTCTGACTTACTTCTTTCAAATGGCAATGCGTTTATTGAGGGGGGGATGAGAGTAAACGGAGAGTTGTTAGCTTATGGCGAAGCGGCAGTAGCGAAATCGTTAACGGTTCATGGTGATACTAAATTATGCAGCAAATTAGAGGTAAGTGGGCGAATTAATGATGAGACGGGTTTAGTTATGCCTGTTGGTGGAATAATAGCTTACGGAGGTGCTAACTCACCAGATGGTTGGTTGCCGTGTGATGGGAAAGCCATTGATAGTAAAAAA
>Ga0209396_1006579_pt1 | contig 10608 bp, 10 predicted proteins | sample GOMGulsemesocosm_6_FD_184638 | JGI IMG/M metagenome (GOLD analysis project Ga0209396, IMG submission 184638) | Methane-oxidizing microbial communities from mesocosms in the Gulf of Mexico - GOM8C Gulf of Mexico (SPAdes) (version 2) | ecosystem: Environmental > Aquatic > Marine > Cold seeps... | reverse complement strand
TCTTCAAACTAAGTTCTTGCGACGACTCTTCAATTATTGAACCATATCCCATGGGAATTTCTTGATGTTGTTGCTCAATTTTGTCTATTAATTTTAAATCTTTCAATTTGAATTTTTGCGCCAATCGTCCTTTTTTATAAATGCTTATGACGCTCGCAAATTGTCTTTGTGGTCCCATTTTGTATTGCTCAAAAACAGTCTTAGTGCCTTTGTTAATATTTAGAATCGACGTTAAATTTAAACTATCACCATTAAAATTATAATCAACGGACGATTTCCCACGTGCCTGATGGATAGTGATGTCACCGGATATATCATTATAGGAAATGGCTAACTCACTGGGCACTATAGTTTTAGACATGGTATTTTTAGAAGAAAGTGTCTCTGAAAAAAGTGACTTTACCGCCATAAAATCGACAATTTTTGTGGCTTCACCCATAAAATGGTCAACGGCTTTGTCGTTTAATTTGGCGACACGTTTACCATTAATGACCCCATTAACGTCATAGTCGACCGCAATTTTATCATTTTTAAAATGTTTGAACTCAAAGACAAAATTACCAGGATATTCAGATCTGGAATGTTGATAAAAACGATCATTGCTTAAATCGAGTTCTAATAAACTTGTGCTAGTTGAAAACTTAGTCGTGTTGTAATCGTAAGACTGATGTTTGCCAAATCGAGAAGATTGGTATGATAATGAAAATTTATTCAAATCATCACTCAGGGCATAGTGTTTTTGTAATTTTTTATAGGCCATATCTGCGTTAAAGTCTTTCGCTTGTACTGTAATGAACATGGTGGCAACGGCGATGCCTGTCAGAAGGTATTTCAATTTTGTAGTCCTTATTTTTATGAAACGAGCATTGATTAAACACACAATGTATTTAGCAATGGCTAGCGGCTTCCATAATGAAAGGAACATCTTTTTAAGTAATGATTATTAAGTGATTTTAGATGATTAAAAGTGATATTTATAATATTCAAGTAGTTACATGTAAATTAATTGCGATAATTAATGACTAATTACCAAACAATAGGTCTTGTGAGAGCATTTCTTCGAATAAGAATATAGAGAATAGACTATTTACTATCACTCGTTCCTGCCCAAAAAATGTAATTCCTTTAATGCAGGTCAAAACTACACCGAATGGCAGCGCTTAACCTCTTCAATAATTGCATTGGCTAATGGTGACACTGCGTTCGTCTTAGATGAAATCAACATAACGGGTATTTGATAGGAATATTTCTCTGGGAAAATGGGTTTAAATAGTCCTTTATCAACCCAATAACTCGCATAATGCTCTGGTAAATAACCGATGAATTCTCCGGATAAAATAAGGTGTGCAATTCCTTCATCATGATAGGCCACGGCACTATTTTGATAGTTTAAGCCATCGTTTCTCACTTCTTTATCACGCATATAGTTACTGGTGATTACTTCCGCCGTTTCAAGCAACTTAGTCATTTTTGCGGGTTTACAATCAAATAATTGATGACCTTGCCCACAATACAAATAGTTCGTTTCGTTGTGCAATGGGAAATATTCTAAGCCGCGTAATTGGTGGCGACTTACGCCCAATCCCACGAGTGAACGACCACTAGAGACAGCTGTCTCAACTTCACGGGCCTCACATACATTAATATCAAATTGAAGATTGTTCCCTTTTGCCTTTAACGCACAAATAGCCCGAGCAACGCCGCAGCGCGGATCACTAACCATGGTATCGATAATCGCGATAGTAACGCGGCCCGAAAGCTCATTTTTAGCACTGGCTACAGTGCTTGCAAAGGCTTCACATTGCTGAAGTAATTCAAGCGATGCTTGATAGGTCACTCGCCCGTTGTCAGTTAATTCAAAACCACTGCGGCCACGCTTACACAGTTTGACATCTAAACGGACTTCCAAATCAGAAAGGTGCGCGCTAATGGTAGAGCGGCCAATGTTTAAACGCGACTCAGCGGCGGATAGACCACCACATTCAACAATCGCCACGAATATTCTAAGTAAGCGTAAATCAACATCATGAACCCGCATATTTCTGAGCCTTAAGTTAGTTCGATAAAACCGGAATGAATTACGATTATTATGCATCTACAAAACATCAAGAACAAGCTAGAATAACGTAATAAATAACTGTTAAATCATAATAATTAGTAAATTTAGGAGCATTAAAATGACGTTTAAGTATGGTATTGACCATTTAAATCTTGGTCTTGTAAACGATATTACCAATGGCAACATCAAAGCTGAGCTTTGCCAAGAGGCTATTGATAAAATTAACATTAGCCGTCAACGCGTTGAAAAAATGGCAGCTTCTAATAAGGCTGTTTATGGTATTAACACTGGCTTTGGCCCTTTATGTGATACGCAAATCACACCAGAACAAACCAACTTATTACAAAAGAACCTGCTAATTACCCATGCCGTTGGTGTTGGTGAGCCCATTGCTAAAGCCATTTCAAAATTAATGCTCATTACCAAGGTTCACGCCTTAAGCCAAGGTTTCTCGGGTATTCGTTTAGAAACTGTACAAAGAATGTTAGCTTTTATTGAACTTGATCTTATTCCAGTGGTACCAGAGCAAGGCTCTGTAGGCGCGTCTGGTGATTTAGCCCCGCTGTCACATTTGTTTTTGCCATTATTAGGTGAAGGTGAATTTTGGCAGGGCGATGATATTGTCCCTGTCGCCCAAGCATTAAAGGAACATAATCTACCACCGATGGATCTGCACGCCAAAGAAGGGTTAGCATTAATCAATGGCACGCAATTTATCTTATCACACGCCATTACTGGCCTAACTAAGATGCAGTACCTATTAGATTTAGTTGATGTGACAGGCGCTATGAGCATTGAAGGTATGCAAGGTAGTCAATCACCATTTAGAGAAGAGCTGCACGCTACCCGACCATTTGCTGGCAACATTGAAGTGGCAACACGCATGAGAAGCTTCTTTAAAGGGTCTCAAAACATGGCCGCTCACACCGATTGTGATCGCGTACAAGATCCTTATTCACTCCGCTGTATTCCACAAGTTCATGGTGCTTCACGCAACGCGTTCAATCATTTAAATGAACTCGCTGAAATTGAGATGAATTCAGTGACTGATAATCCAATTGTGATTAGCAGTGAAGAAGCCATTTCAGGTGGTAGCTTCCACGGTCAACCGCTGGCTATGGTACTCGATTATGCTTCTATTGCAGCAGCAGAGCTTGGCAACATCTCAGATCGTCGTTGTTATTTATTATTGGAAGGACTGCACGGTCTCCCAAGATTACTCACATCATCTGGCGGTTTAAACTCAGGCATGATGATCCCACAATATACCACTGCCGCGTTAGTAACAGAAAATAAATCACTGTGTTTCCCACCATCGGCGGATAGTGTACCAACATCAATGGGACAAGAAGATCATGTTTCAATGGGCAGTATTTCTAGTCGTAAATTCAACCAAATATTGGGCAATCTCGAAAAAATAATTGGCATTGAATTAATGTACGCTACACAAGCCATTGACTTTAGACGACCAAACAAATGTTCTGACATTATCGAGAAAAACTTCCAAATCATTCGAGAAAAAGTTGCAAAACTTGAAGAAGATAGATTGTTAAAGCCCGATATTGATGCCCTAATTGCATTAGTAAAATCACAAGCACTTATAGTTAAGTAAGGGAGTTTCATTAATGAATTTTCATGAACAGATTAAACAAGGGATCCCTAGCGTTTTACCAGAAGCTAAGCCCTACCCTGCTGATGCTAACAGAGCGCCAAAGCGTAAAGACATTCTATCATCAGACGAGAAACAGCTTGCCGTGAGAAACGCGCTGCGTTATTTCCCAAAAGAATGGCATCAAGAACTCGCTGTTGAGTTCGCTCAAGAGTTAAAAGACTTTGGCCGTATCTACATGTACCGCTTTAAGCCAATTTACTACATGACAGCGCGCCCTATTACCGACTACCCAGCAAAGAGTCAGCAAGCAGCAGCAATTATGCTCATGGTTGATAACAATTTAGACCCTGCTGTCGCGCAGCACCCTGAGGAGTTAATTACGTACGGCGGTAACGGCGCCGTATTCCAAAACTGGGCGCAATATTTGTTAGCCATGAAGTATTTAAGCGAAATGGAAAATGACCAAACGCTTCATTTATATTCAGGCCATCCAATGGGATTATTCCCATCATCGGTCGATGCACCGCGCGTAGTTGTCACCAACGGCATGATGATTCCTAACTACTCTCAACCAGATGATTGGGAAAAGTTTAATGCTTTAGGTGTTACCCAATACGGTCAAATGACCGCTGGTTCGTTTATGTACATTGGTCCGCAAGGCATAGTACATGGCACCACAATTACAGTGATGAATGCGTTTCGCAAAGTGCTTAATAAAGGCGAAAATTCACAAGGAAAAATATTCCTAACTGCTGGATTAGGCGGCATGAGCGGTGCACAGCCAAAAGCCGGAAACATTGCTAAGTGTATTACCGTATGTGCTGAAGTTAATGCTAATGCTGCGACTAAGCGCCACCAGCAAGGCTGGGTTGATGAGCTCATCGACAACATGGATGATTTAGTCGCTCGCGTTCGCCAAGCACAGGCTAATGAAGAAGTGGTCTCAATTGCCTATATCGGTAACGTAGTAAATGTTTGGGAAGCTTTTTTCGAGCACGACATATTCGTTCACCTTGGCTCAGACCAAACGTCATTGCATAATCCTTGGTCAGGCGGTTATTACCCTGTTGATATTAGCGTTGAAGAATCAAACCGCTTGATTCGACAAGAGCCAGAAGTCTTTAAAGAAAAAGTACAATCGACATTAAGACGTCATGCTGATGCAATTAATAAGCACACAGCACGTGGTACTTACTTCTTCGATTACGGTAACGCATTCCTACTTGAAGCATCACGCGCCGGCGGCGATGTTATGAGTGAAAATGGCATTGACTTTAAATACTCATCATACGTCCAAGATATCTTGGGCCCAATGTGTTTTGACTACGGTTTTGGTCCATTCCGCTGGGTTTGTGCTTCTGGCAACCCTGAAGATTTGGACAAGACAGACGCCATTGCTTCACGAGTATTAAACAAAATCATGCGTGAGTCGCCTGAAGAGATTCAGCAACAAATGCAAGATAACATCACGTGGATCGACGACGCTAAACAGAACAAATTAGTAGTTGGCTCACAAGCACGAATCCTTTACGCCGATGCACAAGGTCGTATGGAAATTGCCAAAGCCTTTAATGACGCTATTAACAGCGGCGAAATTGGCCCTGTAGTATTAGGCCGTGATCATCACGATGTTAGTGGTACAGATTCCCCATATCGTGAAACATCTAACATCTACGATGGTAGCCGTTTCACTGCCGACATGGCCATTCACAACGTTATCGGTGATAGTTTTCGCGGCGCAACGTGGGTATCAATTCACAACGGCGGCGGTGTAGGTTGGGGTGAAGTAACCAATGGCGGTTTTGGAATGCTACTCGACGGCACATCAGCTGCTGAGCGCCGACTAAAATCAATGTTACTGTTTGACGTAAACAATGGTATAGCTCGTCGTAGCTGGGCGCGTAACGAAGAAGCCAACTTTGCTATCAAACGTGAAATGGAACGTACACCTAAGCTAAAAGTAACCTTAGCGAATGTAGTTGAAGATGAGATTTTGAATAACTTATCGTTTTAGGTTTATTCCATCTGAAATGAAAAAGCTACCTCACTGAGTTGAGGTAGCTTTTTTTATGTTATTTAGATTAATGAATGTTTTTATTATTTTTCGTTCTTACTAACTAAACTAACGATGCTTGGCGCATTTTTTATCAGATTATTTGCCAAAACTGTATCAAGACCAATAAACAATGTCGCACTACTATCCCAGCAGACAATCTCAAACAATGAATTCTCCATTTGTTTTTTTGGATTATCAGACCAAAGCTCATCATTGCCATCAGCAAAAGGCTCTCCACTGAGTATTGGGGTAGTCCCTTTAGGAAAAGCAGATAAAACACCCCATACAAATTGATAATCGTAATCTTCTAGCTTATCAAACAGTGCCACACCAGAAAGCCATGACGAATCATTTAGCTCAGGCCAAGCACCATCTATTCTATATCTGAGATGTTCCAATCATAATCTGTGAGATTAATATCAAGCCAGCGAGCCACATCTGTCAAACTGGTATGAAACAAGATCTCTTTACAATTTCCTTGAATAAAGTTCATGTTTACTCTTATTCTAAATTTCTTTAGTGTTAGTTGGATTTTTGCGTACTATTTTTCTAATCCGTCCTTTTATTAACTTTTGTTCGCAAAAAAGAGAAACAAACCCACCAATTAGAATTGAAAATAATACTAAGACCCAATATAAAGGAGAATCGAATGACTTATTACCTGAAACTAATAGATAAAGGTTGAAGGGGAATGTAAAGAGCAAAAAGCCCAATACCTTAACAAACTCCCGCAATAATTTACTACTCAATTTTGCTTCATCAATATAAGCATTAATAGCTTCTATCGTCATTTCACTTAATTCAGGAAATGTATTTTTCGACCATTTTAAATAATCCAATCCAACTCCTTTTTTCGATTGTCTATTTAACAAGACCGATAACCTTCTGGACAACTAAACTTTATAATGGCTAAATTCACTGTTCCATATTGTTATTAACAGCCTTAAATATCATAACTCTTTAGCTTATTGTTTAGAGAGACTTTCTAGTCTTTCTGCCTCGGCTTTGATCATTGATTGAAGTTCCATAATATTCGCTTGAACACGAGCAGCGCCTATTTGTGCACCCTGAGCCATTAATGTCGGCATCTTTTGAATTGTTTTTCTACCTGTATCAGTCGCATAAAACGCATTAATATCTCGCAGCTCTGAGGCCGTGAATGCTTCTGAATATATTTGAACAAATTCTGGTTTTAGGCTATCCCAACTCATATGTTTTTTAAAAAACTTCATCATCACGAGCTTAAAAGGAACAAGTGTAGGGTTTTGCTGCATCTGAAGGTCGAGCATTTGAGACATTGAAGCCGTCATAGTCTTTTCCATACCCATTGAGTTTAATAGCTTTTCAGCTTCAATTTCTGAATCACTATTTGCAAATGTTAGACTTGAGATGGCAAGTGAGCCGACAAGCAGCCCTAGTTTAAATAATTTCATTTTAATTCCATTGGTTGATTACAAACTTAAGAAAATTGTAGAAGTTACAGCTCTCAGTCTAAGTTTTATTCACCAAGACACTAAATGAGTTCATACAAATTTTCAATAGGTAAGTGATTGTTTAAAGATAATTTAATTGATAGTTTTCCTTTGCATTTCGATATCAGCAATCTGCCTACTAATTTCTAATAATTTATAGCGTCAACTCTTGGGAAAAAGCTTTGGCTAAATGCTGCATGACCAATTTTATTCTTTCTACATTTCGCAAGTCTGGGTGTGTTAACAACCATAGCTTACTGGGCTTGCTTTCTTGAAAGCTAAATAGCCTTATTAGTTCAGATCTTGCTTGATCATCTGGTAAAAATGCTAACCCCTGACCCGCTTCGGCCAAGTAAGACATTGCAGTTAAATCATCACTGCGACTTATAACATGGGCGCCAAATGTTTATCCAACCATTGAAACGCTGGCAGCCGTGCCATGGCACCTGTTGCTCCAATTAAAGAATGATTAACCAACTCATCCACATCTTTAGGCAAACCAAACTTCTCTTCATAAGCTTTACTTGCAAAAACGCTCCAATGTAGTGTGCAAACCTGTCTTCCAACCAAATGCTCTTGGGGTGAGGATGTTGAACGCACCGCGATATCAGCCTGCCGATTAGACATATTAAATTCTTGATTGCTGACTAATAACTCAATTCGGATATCAGGGTATTGAACATTAAAATCAGTGATAAAACGCGGTAAATATCGATAAGCGATATTATTGGGAGCGGTTATCTTGACGACCCCTTTAGGTTGAACTTCCTTACCAACAAGGTGACGATTAATACCATCAAAAGAATTTTCAATATTTTGGGCGAATTCAAGCAACTCATGTCCAAGTTTTGTTAATTCATAATGATTATTTTTGCGCTGAAATAACTGACCTGCTATGTCTTTTTCAAAAGAATTCAAGCGTCTAAAAATTGTTGAATGATTAACGCCAAGGTCCGCTGCAGCCCCAGATAAACTTCCATGACGAACAATCGCTAGAAAGACTTTCAATGCATTCCAATCCATACTATTCCTTACGCATTGCAAACTTGCAATATTAGTTTGCACATTATGCTAATTACCTTGCGCTTAAGCAATGTGTATTATCTTGGACACTTACTTAAGCAGAGATAATCACAATGAAACACCTATATAATACCGACACCAGCGCACTTATATTACGAGTTACACTTGCAAGCGTACTCTTAGCACACAGCCTTTACCTTAAAATGATTGTATTTTCATTGCCTGGAACGGCACAGTTTTTTAGCTCTATAGGGCTGCCTGAAACTCTCGCATATATTGTCTTCTTTATAGAAGTTATCTCAGGCGTTGCTCTTTTGTTGGGGTTTAATACACGTTTCTTTTCTGCGCTAGTAATCCCTGTCTTATTAGGCGCTACTTGGACTCATTGGGCAAACGGCTGGCTATTTACTAATTCAGGTGGTGGCTGGGAATATCCATTAGTGCTCACGTTAATGTCGGTGGTGCAGCTAAGCCTAGGAGATGGGAAATACGCTATAACAAATTACTTTCGTTCGAACATAACGGGAGCCGTAGATGAGTTAAAGGGGTAGGCCTATGCGGCCCTCCCTATATGGTGTCGATAATGCGGCACCTATTTTTGTTTATTAGATGCCTTTGATGACAAAGCTAGCTTTTGAGTATGTTTAAGTAAACTAACGCCTCCCACTTCACCGTGTCCAGGAACAACCATTTTGATATCAGGATAGCGATTAAGGACGTTCTGAATGGAGGTTGGCCATTCACCAATAACCGCGTCGCCCGTATAACCTAGGTGTTTCGTGTGCAGATTTTTCACAAAACAACCACCAAATAAAATCTTCTCTTTAGGCAGCCAAACAACGATATTATCTTCCGAATGTCCTGCTCCTGGATAATAAACACTGACGACACCATCAACTAATTCAAATGTATCACTTAATATTGCGTTACTAGACATTTCTCTTTGGTTTGACTTAAGAAGTTTGTTGGTTAGTGAGGTTGCATAAGTTTTTATTTTTAAACCATTTAGAAGTGGTAAATCTCCGCTAGCATCTTCATGAAAATGCGTTACGACAGTACTTTTTAATGTCAGCCCTTTAGCGTCAATCCACTCAATAAGCTCTTTAGTTCCCTGAGTTGTCCAAGGCGTATCTATCATATGTGCTTCTTTACCATTAATAACAACTAAACCTGATGCTCCCATTACCCCCCAGGGTTCTACTTTCTTAAATGAAATGTGTTGATACACATTATCACTTAATTTTTTGATTTTAAGATGTTTAGAATCTTGATTATTTGCAAAAACAATACAAGGGACAAATAGTATAATTAAGGTAATTAACTTCAAAGTTTTTCTCATTGTGCCACTTCATTCACTTGGGTATAGGGAGGCAGATAATAGTTACTGAAATATGAAGTAAAACTGAACCGAGTAAACTTTTTCGAGTTCAATTTAAAACTCTTGTTGCCTAGTTAGGCTTTATTTTGAAGACAAATAAAGAATTATCTTTTCCTGTCGCTACCAACAGGTGCTGGTTATCGTTGGTAAGCGTCATGGATGAAATTTTCTTTAAAAAATTATCACCCACACTGACTAGTTTATCCTTAAACCTAAGTTTCCCATCTGCTCCCGCATCAAACAGATAAAGGCCAATGCCCGACTCACCTGCCGCATAAACTTTTGAGCCGTCAGCTGATATCGCTAAGCTACCAGCCCCTTCAAGACCCGAGCCACCAATGTCGGAGTTATTTATAGCCTGCAAAAAAGCATATTTCCCAGAATCGAGCTTATGAAATACAACCAATGAATTACTGCCTGAACAAGCAACATATAAAAACTTTCCATTTGGTGATACAACAATTTTTTGAGGATTAACAAACTGCTGCACTCCATCAATGTTATTCTTTAACACTTGTTTTACCAATAATTTCCCTTCTTTGTTTCTATTAAAGATAGTTAATTGATGCTTTTCAAACCCTAAAACATACAACTGGTCGTTCGAGGGAGATAACGCTAAGCTAATGGGATTGCCCAGGTCACTTTCAGCTGGCTTAGCATCTATTATTTTTCTATTAAAAATAACGTTTCCATTTTCTTTTATATCAAATATAGAGATGCTATTGCTTTTATAACTTGCCACAAAAAGCTGTTTTTCATTAGAAGTATTAATGACGTCCCAGGCCCCAAGTAAACCCAGGTTATCAAGCTTTCCTAAGGGTAAATCACTATCAAACACCCTTTCATAACTAAGGCCGTCACTGATAGTTTCATTAAAGTGGTAATCCTTATTATTTTTAGAAAAAACGGTTAATGCCCCATCATAGAAACCAGAAACCACTATCTGGTTATCATGTCTCAATGATACAACGCCAGAAGCACCTTCGAGTCCATTTATGTTGGGGGAAG
>Ga0209396_1006577_pt1 | contig 10610 bp, 9 predicted proteins | sample GOMGulsemesocosm_6_FD_184638 | JGI IMG/M metagenome (GOLD analysis project Ga0209396, IMG submission 184638) | Methane-oxidizing microbial communities from mesocosms in the Gulf of Mexico - GOM8C Gulf of Mexico (SPAdes) (version 2) | ecosystem: Environmental > Aquatic > Marine > Cold seeps... | reverse complement strand
CAGAAATAACTGGGATCGCGGATCCAAAAAATGGTCTCAGCCAAGAGAATCAGATCCCGCAAGGTGCCCCCACCTAATGCCGTGATCCAACCTAACATCATGATGCTGACAATATCTTTACCACGATTAGACTCGACCAATACACCACTCAGCGCAAACGCAACAATGCATATCATTTCTAGGCTATAGACCAACATTTGCAACTCCTTGTCGCGCTAAATTCAATATTTTAATATAACGATCAAGTCAGCAGTCTACCCAGTGATTTCATTCATTGGCAACCATAACGGCAACTATTTTCGTCGAATTACGCGGTCTACTCATCCTTCCTGTCATCGATTCTAATGACCAAAACAACAAAACCCCAGCAGGCTGAGGTTTTGTGATCATTAATAACTTACAATGGGCTTTGTAAATAACCAATATTTACATTGTGCGTATTAACGATTGAGCAAAGTATAAGTGTTCGTGTATTTGGTTTTATTATTTTGCACCGTATCCGCAGGCGACAACACAACAGAAACCAAATCTGAGGCTGCATGTTCATACATGAAAAATGTTTGTAAATCAGTCGTTAGTGTATCAGCTGATAATACCGCTATAGTCAAATTAATAGCACTCGTCGGGTCCTCCAAGTTAGCCAGCGCAAGGTCTGGAATAATCACACCTTCACCGCTTGCAACTTCGCTATAAATAACATGACTTAAAGTATTTGTTTTACCATCAGTATCAGTAACATCGATATAATAGCTACTTCTTTGTAAGCGCGTTAATGAAGAATCAATGCCCTGTGCTTGAAACACAAAACTGGAAACTACGTTATTAATGACAGGATCGTTATCAGTAAGGGTTAATTCTGTTGGTAATTGCACATCCAACGTAGCAGATAATGCATCATTATGTTTGAAGATCCAATTTAAGGTCGTGGTACCTTCGGCACTGTAACTCCAACTTGTTTCCGTATCTACGTAAGCAAAATCTGTCGTCACACCCGTGTTCGCAACAAATGTTGCATTAATCCATGGGTAACTATAATTGCCTTGATTTAATCGTACCGATAATGCAGTAAGTTCATTGGCAGGTAATGAAATGTTCCAAGAGTAGGTATTAAGCAAAACACCAGTTAAAGGGTTTAGATCACCATTCGCAGCCGCTGTTAACGTTGATACAAATGCATAATCCACTAATGCATCATTATTATAAGCACGTACCAGTACATCTTCATTACTAAATGAACTAACTTCTTTGCTAGCACTAATACCGGCAGAAAGTTCACTCTGCGATGAGCTGAAAGCATAAGAGTTTGCTGCAATATCGGTCGTATAAACAGACGCATAACCCGTATCTAATGTTGCCGCCTTATCAGCTGTATAGCAAGGAGTAAGTTCACCTTGATTTCGATCCACCTCAATAATGAGATCACTCAATAATGCTTTCTGGATTGATAATACGTCATAGAGCAAAGATGTTTTACTCGGTGAGTTAATCACTGATATATAACCACTATCCGCTACGTCATTTTCAGCAATAGTTAATACACCAACATCGGTAATCGAGTCAGATAAATCTTCGACAAAATTACCATCCGCATCATAAATTTTTACAGTGACATCTTTGGCTACCCTTGCATATGTTTCTTTACCTGGCGTCTGACCGTCAACATCAAATATGGTACAACTATCTGTAACAGTACCTGCATCTCGTTCAACTAATTGTACAAACTGAAACGCATACTTAGTCGTTGGCGTTGGTGTAGGACCTGAACCTGAACCTGAACTGGAATCACTACCACCACCGCAGCCAGATAGAATTGCACTTGCCAACACTGATAATATTATTGCTTTTTTCATTTTCAATTCCTTGGTCACACCGTCAAAATATTGGTTACCTGATTTTCTTTGCAATAATCAAGCCATCTTAAAAAGTAACTAATAACCACGAAACGAAGGAATGTGAATATATGAATTCGAAAAACAGGCATACAGAAACAACAAAACCCCAGTAAGCTGAGGTTTAAAATAACGTTCAAGTAATCAATTTTAATGCGGTCGGCTAATGCGAAGTCAGCATATTGAGAATAGCCTCATCGACATCATTGATATACACCCCTTCGCCATAGGTCCAGCCCCAAGGCGTAAAATACTGAGAATAGGAGATTTTTTCTTGCTGTTCTCGGCCAATATTGGCGTAATAAAAATAACGTGAGTAGCCACTATTTTCACGAGACACGGCTTCGGTACGTAACAATTGGTATAATTTAACACCATTAATATCAACGTCATCTTTTACATTTTTATTCTTCATGACAGCATTATTAACAGACTCTAAGAGTAGGTAGTCATCATTAAAAACAAAAATATAATTTTCATTGACCGAATTAATCTGATGAATTTGGTCAATAGCTTGCTGCTGTGCCTGAACAAGACTTAGCTCACCTTCAAGGTAGTTTTGATAGTAATCATTGATGATAGAGCCGATAAAATTAATGCGAGGTTCCAATGCACATCGACGTTGTTCGATCACATTATTACGGACATACAAAAAATAGCTGGTACTTAACGCGATAAATAACAAAGACAGAGTCCCTGCGACTAATAGCAATTTTTTTTCTAGTGATATTGTTTTTAACATTAATTAGCTTAATGAACATTCACATCCTTATTAGTTCAACCTTTTGTTGCGACTGATTTCCGCAATCATACAGCACAACAATATAAATCTAAACAGTAAAAAACCGAAAGGTCATACCTACCAACAAATCTTTAAATAACAGAGCACTATACTAAACCACCTTAGCTGTAACATAAGGTAACCCAGTTATTAAAATATTTTTTATTGTCACCTGCCTTTCATTAAATTGTCATAAAAATGAATAAAAACCGTCACAAAAGAGACATACCATACACAACGAACTTACTCACCTGTCTAGGAAGATAGAGATAATGAAAACGTTGCTAACCACTACTACATTAATCGCAAGTTTGATGACAACAGCCGTGAATGCGAATGACAATCTTGATTCAATCATTGTTGCAGCAAAAAAAGAAGGTGCTGTTTACAGTGTCGGCATGCCAGATAGCTGGGCGAACTGGAAAGATACTTGGGTTGATCTGAGTAATATCTATGGCTTAAAACACCAAGATACGGATATGAGTTCAGCACAAGAAGTCGCGAAATTTGCCGCTGAAAAACACAATGCAACCGCAGATATCGGTGACGTTGGTTTTGCTTTTGCACGTGTAGCAGTGAAACAAGGCGTAACACAAGCATATAAACCAAGTACCTGGGACAGCGTTCCTAATTGGGCCAAAGATAAAGACGGCCATTGGGCACTTGCTTATACCGGTACCATCTCATTTATCTCGAATAATAATTTAGTCAAAAACCCACCAAAATCATGGGACGACATTCTAACAGGTGATTATAGAGTCACTGTTGGTGATGTAGGGATCGCATCACAGGCTAATAATGCCGTGCTTGCTGCTGCATTTGCCCAAGGCGGTAGTGAAAAGAACCTAAAACCAGCAATTAAATTTTTCGCTGAATTAGCAAAACAAGGTCGACTATCACTGAATGATCCTGGCTTGGCTAATCTTGAAAAAGGCGAAGTTGAAGTCGCTATCCTTTGGGATTTTAATGCCCTGAGCTATCGCGATCAAATTGATCGTAGCCGTTTCACGGTATCGATTCCACAAGACGGTTCGGTTATCTCTGGTTACACCACCATCATTAATAAATATGCCCAAAACCCAAATGCGGCAAAATTGGCACGTGAATATATCTTCAGTGACCAAGGCCAAATCAATTTAGCCGAAGGTTACGCGCGTCCAATTCGTGACAATGTAAGCTTACCAGCGTCAATCCAAGCTAAATTATTACCGACTGAACAATATAGCAATGTACACCCGGTAACCGATTTTAAAGCATGGGAAAAAAGCACACGTAAGCTACCTCGTCAGTGGCAAGAAAACGTACTGCTCCATATTAAATAGCAAAAAAGCCATATCAAATAACGAGAATTGAATGAACAATAAAGTCATACTTGTTGTTCTCGATGGTCTTAATCATCAAGTAGCCCGTGATTGCATGGGTTACTTGAATGCATTAATCGAACAAGATCGAGCAACACTTTATCCGGTGAGCAGTGAACTACCATCAATGTCGCGCCCGCTATACGAATGTTTATTAACGGGTGTAACACCAGCACAAAGTGGCATAGTGAATAATGATATTGTTCGTCTATCCCACCACAGCAGCGTATTTAGTTTAGCTAAACAAGCCTCTCTTACTACGGCGGCCGCGGCTTATCATTGGATGAGTGAGCTATATAACATCGCCCCTTACAATGCAGTGCGCGATCGCTTTACCCAAGATCTGAGTTTGAATATTCAGCATGGCTGTTTCTATCACCTTGATCACTACCCTGATGAAATGGTGTTTTTGGACGCAGAAAATCTACGCCAACAACACCAGCCTGATTTCTTACTGATCCACCCGATGAACATCGATGATGCAGGGCATAAATTTGGATTGGACTCGAGCCAATACCGTAATTCAGCGCGCCGCGTAGATATCATTTTGTCTAACTATGTGGATGTTTGGTTACAAGCAGGCTACCAGCTCATGATCACCAGTGATCACGGCATGAACAATGATAAATCCCACGGCGGTATCTTACCTGAAGAACGCGCTGTGCCTTTGTTTGTGATTGGAGAACACTTTAGCCACCAGCCAACGGCAATGAAACAAACAGATATTTGCGGCAACGTTTGCCAATTATTGGGATTAACCGACCATGATAAATCCTACAACCAGGATCTATTAATCACACAATCTAACTCACTTAATCAAACAGTCTAAGAGCGTGAATAAGTCTATGAACACTGTTTCTGTCCCTGTTACCCAAGTAACACCCACAAAGCCAAACCATAAGCGTTTGGCATTAGCTAAGTTCAAACCGGCATTAATCTTACTGCCGTTTGCGCTGCTCTTTTTTATGTTCCAGATTGCCCCGATGTTATGGGTCTTGATCAACAGCTTCATATATGAAGAAACATTCAGCTTCGAGAATTATCAAGATATTTTTGACTCGGCGTTTATCTTGCAAGGGTTTACCAACAGCCTGTGGTTAGCTTTTACCTCCAGCTTAGTGGGGATTATCATTGCCGCGTTCTTCGTCTCATCATTGCGCCGCTTTGATTCTGGATTACGCGATTGGATCATTTCGTTTACCAATATGACCGCCAACTTTAGCGGTGTCCCCCTAGCCTTTGCGTTTATTATTATTCTTGGTTTTAACGGAGCGCTGACATTGCTGCTGAAAAAATACGGCATTATTGACGACTTTAATTTATACGGTCAATGGGGACTGTTGGCCATTTATATCTATTTTCAAGTACCACTCGCGGTATTACTGTTGTATCCGGCATTTGATGCATTAAGTGACGATTGGCAAGCGGCATCCGCATTACTGGGCGCGAAAACTTGGCAGTTCTGGCGTTACATTGCTCTGCCGGTATTATCACCCGCCTTGCTCGGTACCTTCATTATTTTAATTGCTAATGCCATGGGTGCCTATGCCAGTGTTTATGCGTTAACGACTGGTAATTACAATGTCATTACGGTACGAATTGCCAGTTTAGTATCGGGTGATATTTTTCTGGAACCTAATCTAGCTGCCGCTATTTCGGTGTTACTCATCTTACTGTTGGCGTTTATTACCATCATTAACCAAATGCTTATTGGCCGGAGTTACCATGCAAAACGCTAATTCTTCGTCGTTCCATAAATTTATTGTCTATGGCACGGTGGCTTTATTATTCATCCCTATCCTAGCGACGTTTATTTATTCTGTGTCCTCGAGTTGGGGCGCGACGATTGTTCCCGATGGTTTCACTGTCGGTTGGTATAGTCAGTTATGGCAAGACCCGCGCTTTATTGCCGCATTTGGCCGTTCACTGTTTATTTGTATTAGTGCATTAATACTGAGTAGCGTGTTGATCATTCCCGCCATTTTTGTGGTGTTTTATTATTTCCCTAAGTTAAACGGGCTGATGAATGTACTAATTCTATTACCTTTTGCAGTACCGCCTGTCGTGTCATCCGTAGGTTTATTGCAAATATATGCCGATAGCTCAATTCAGATTGTCGGTACGCCGTGGATCTTAATTGGCACCTACTTCACCATTGCGTTGCCATTTATGTATCGCGCTATCGCCAATAGCTTTGAAGCGATTAATTTAGCCGATCTGATGGATGCAGCACACTTACTGGGTGCAAGTACGGCGCAAGCGTTCTTTATGGTTATCTTACCTAATTTGAAGAAAGGCTTATTTGCTTCACTGTTTTTATCTTTCTCGTTCTTATTGGGTGAGTTTGTATTCTCGAACATTCTAGTGGGTACGCGTTATGAAACCCTACAAATCTATTTATATAACATGCGCCAAACCAGTGGTCACTTCACCTCTGCATTAGTAATGACTTACTTCGCCTTTATTTTTCTTTTCACTTGGTTGGCCAGCCGTATTAGCCGAGGAGCTCCATCATGAGTTTTGTTACTGTAAAAAATCTACAAAAAAGCTTTGGTAGTAATACCGTATTTTCAGATATTAACTTCAGTATCAAAGAAGGTGAATTTGTTACCTTACTCGGCCCCAGCGGTTGTGGTAAATCAACATTGTTACGTAGTCTTGCCGGTCTAAACAACGTCGAAGCAGGCGAAATATGGGTGGGTGAGCAAAATATTACCCATTTAGCCCCACAAAAAAGAGACATAGGTATGGTGTTTCAATCTTATGCTTTATTCCCGAATATGACGGTAGCAAATAATATCGCCTTCGGTTTAAAAATGAAGGAACTAAGCAAAGATGAAATAAACAAACAAGTGGCGCGAGTAATTGAATTAGTCGAACTAAAAGGCAAAGAACACCAGCATCCGCATCAATTATCAGGCGGCCAAAAACAGCGAGTGGCATTGGCGAGAGCATTAGTGGTACAGCCAAAAATATTGTTACTTGATGAACCATTATCTGCGTTGGATGCACGTATTCGTAAACACTTACGCCAGCAAATTTGTGACATTCAAAAAGAACTCAATCTCACCACAGTGTTTGTTACCCATGATCAAGAAGAAGCCATGACCATGTCTGATCGTATCTTCTTAATGAACGAAGGGGCAATCGTACAACAAGGCAGTGCCGAGCAAATCTACACCCAACCACACAATGAATTTGTGGCCGGGTTCATGGGAAATTATAATTTATTGTCTGCCCAGCAAGCCCAAGATGTACTTAATATGCAAATTAATGGCAAACTGGCTATTCGCCCAGAATCAATTTATGTGCGTGAAGCGGGTCGTACTTATGGTGAACATATTTCTACACCGACCCAAGGCATTATTAAAAACCATCAATTATTGGGTAATGTGATCCGCTATCAAGTAGCAGTGAAAGGCTGTGATATTACCGTCGATTTACTCAATCGTTCATCAGAGCGACTATTCGAAACGGGCACTTCGCTAGAGTTATTGTTTAATTTAAACGAATTACAACAAGTAAGTTAAGAGAGTAAATAATATGAGCCAACCATTATATATTTTTGACTTAGATGAAACCTTAATTAATGCCGATAGTTCAATGATATGGCATCGATTTTTAGTCGAAAAAAACATCGTCACTGATAGCAATTTTTTAGCGGAAGACCGACGTTTAATGAGCCTTTATTCTGCGGGTAAATTAGATATGCCGACCTACCTTAATTTTTCGATGACACCACTCACCAAACTCACCAAAGAACAAGTCGATAGCTTAGTGGATGAGTGTGTAGAGAAATACATTATGCCAACGGTATTTCCGCAAGCTCAGCAACTATTAGCCCAGCTTAAACAAGACAATATTACCACGGTATTAATCTCCGCGACCGTGAGTTTTATTGTTAAAAAAGTAGCTAATAAGCTCGGTATTGAGCATGCAATGGGTGTCGATATGTTAGTTGAAAGCGGCTGTTATTCGGCAAACATCCTGGGCGTGGCCAGTTACCGAGAAGGTAAAGTCACCCGCTTAGAATCTTGGCTAGCAGAACAAACCGAGATATTTACTGATACTTATTTTTATACTGATTCAATTAACGATCTGCCTTTATGCCTATTCAGTCAATATCCGCATGTTGTTAACCCCTGCCCACAATTAGCCCGTTATGCGCAAACCGAAAACTGGCCGCAATTAGCTTGGTCACCGTTAACCTAGTACCATTTAACAGTACCGTTAACAGTACAAGCCTTAATAAATAGCGCTCACTCGCAGTTATATTGAGCGCACAAAAAAGCCTGACGATTCACACCGTCAGGCTTTTTTCATATTCACTTATTGCTATTTAACGAGTCAGTATCACTGATCTTACTAAGTATTAAAAACGAGGATAAAGTGCCGCGTTCTTACCAGTAACTTTACCAACTGGGAATGAGAAATAAATAACCCGTCGTACTACCGATGCATACTGGCTAAAGAAACTCCCGGTATTGTAGGCAATCCCGTATTTAGCGGCAATCACTTGCACTTCTTTCGACATCGCCACATAACGATGTGCTGGCACTTCAGGGAATAAATGATGTTCTACCTGACAGCTCAAATGACCAGTCAAAATATGGAACCATTTAGGTCCGGTTAAGTTTGCCGAACCTAAGATTTGGCGATAATACCAGTGACCACGAGATTCATCCTCACATTCTTTTTCGGTAAAAGTATATACTTCAGTAGGAAAGTGTCCGCAGAAAATAATCGTTGAAGTCCAAAAGTTACGCAGTAAATTAGCACATAGATTACCTAACAGTACCATCACGAAAAACGGTCCGGCTAAAATAGGAAAGATAACGTAATCTTTTAAAATTTGACGTGTTGATTTGCTGTAAAATACTTTCTTTAGCTGCTCAACATCAACATGTGACGCGCGACCTTCTTTTCTTTTACCAAAGAATACTCGCTCGCCCGCCATCTCATGGAATGCGATACCCCATTGGAATAACGTACTTAACACAAGGTACGTAATGAACTGCCACGAGTTACGTAGACGCCAAGAAAAATCATCACTTAAGCGTAATAAGCCGTAACCAAAGTCGCGATCCTTACCGACAATATTGGTATAGGTATGATGCTCATAATTATGCACACGCTTCCAAGATTCTGAACTACAGGCGTTATCCCATTCAAATGTTTGTGAATTAAGCGTCGGATCATTCATCCAATCATATTGACCATGCAATACGTTATGACCAATTTCCATATTATCTAAAATCTTCGATGCGCTTAATAACAGCACACCTACACCCCAGAAGTATAAAGACATAAAGCCTAGTACGAGGCAAATACGCCCAGCAATTTCTAGCGTACGTTGCAGACGTACAATCTTGTTAATATAACGTTCATCGGTACTACCCACTTGTTTCATGGCTTTTGCTTTTACGCCATCAAGGTCTATCGCCAGTTGCTCTAACTGTTGTTCATTTAACTTTGCCATCATCTTATCCCTATAAATTAATCACGACATCAGTCACTGGAACACTGATACAGGCCTGAATATCTTCTTCACCAGTATCTGAATAGGTTTTAGTCTGGCTGTTATAAACCACACCACTTACCTTCTTGCATTTACATTCTTGGCAAATACCAATGCGACAGCCGTATTTTGCTGGTACATAATTAGCCTCTGCCAAGGTTAATAATGTCTGCTGATTATCTTCACTCACGACAATATTTCTGTTGGTCGTGGTAAACGAAACGTTACGCACAGCAGCGATATCGACATTGTTGAAACTCGCCAGACCGAATTGTTCAAGGTGAATAGCGTCCTGCGCTAAGCCCATTTCAAGTAATAATGCTTGGGTATTATCCATCATGCTGTTAGGGCCACAGATATAAACCGCCGTGTTATTTAGATCCGTAGCAATGCCATTTAGATGCGCTGAAGAACAATGACCATCACGCTCACTTTGTAATAGTTGTAGGCTAAAATTAGCTTGTTCAATTTCTAATAAAGCTAGGCTGTCGTGCAATACATGTTGGTTCGCACGTGCGTAATATAATAAGGTGAAATTAATATGCGGATAATCCACGACATGCGATAACAGCAAACTATGAAAAGGCGTAATGCCACTGCCACCAGCAATAAACAACACTTCTTTTTTTACTTGCTGACGGCTATGTTCTGGTAAGCACGCATTCAAAACAAAATCACCTTTCGCCGGTGAAATCGCTAACAGCTCACCTTTGGTAACGGCATCGGCTAACCAAGGGGTAATGCGCCCTTCAGATTGTTTTTTAATGGTTAAGGTAATGGTCTTATCTTGTTGTAACTGCGCTAACGGTGATGAAATGGTAAAAGGGCGTTTAATGTAACTGCCATTTTGCTTTACCTGCAGTTCCACATATTGACCCGGCAGAAAAGAAAATGACTGCGCATCGACCTTGCCAGAGACAGCTAATGTTAATGAATACATATCATTGTTTTCAGGTTTTATTGCCACAACCTTTGCTGCGAACATGTCACCCATAAGTACGGCAACAGGTTTAGTTGAAAATGGTGAAAAATAAGCCTTAAACGTATCGTTATTAAATAAC
>Ga0209396_1006572_pt1 | contig 10616 bp, 8 predicted proteins | sample GOMGulsemesocosm_6_FD_184638 | JGI IMG/M metagenome (GOLD analysis project Ga0209396, IMG submission 184638) | Methane-oxidizing microbial communities from mesocosms in the Gulf of Mexico - GOM8C Gulf of Mexico (SPAdes) (version 2) | ecosystem: Environmental > Aquatic > Marine > Cold seeps... | reverse complement strand
ACTTTGGCGAAGTCGACTTTTCTATTGAGCGCATTGCAGAAGATACCCTTAAACTTAAAAAGTTCACCGCAAAACGCGGTAAAACAAATTTAAAATTTGATGCTACTTGGCAGCACAATCAAAAAACTTCTCACACAGAGGTTGTGGGGAAATTAGAATCTAGTGATCTTGAACAAGAAGTGATCAAGCTAGGTTATCCTTCTTCAATAAAAGATAGTGGTATCAATTTACAATATGACCTTGATTGGCAAGCTAGCCCATTTAATTTTGATCTTGATAAACTAAACGGTGATGTTAACGCATCAATTAACGATGGTGTAATTGACGTTGACGATAAAGGTGTTCGCTTTTTCTCTATTTTCAGTTTGTCTAGTTTAGCCCGAAAGTTAAAGCTCGACTTTAGAGATATTTTTAGTAAAGGTATGTTTTATGAATCAATTAAAGGTGATTTTGAACTCAAAAAAGGCATTGTTTATACCAATAATACCTTTATGAAAGGTGTTGCAGGCGATTTATCCATTAAAGGCAATACCAATTTAAATACGCAGATATTAGATTATAAAATGTCTTACAAGCCCAATATAACTTCAAGCCTGCCGGCAATTGCTTGGATAGCGACATTAAACCCGTTGACATTTATCGGGGTTTTAGCGCTTGACGAAGTGATCACCTCACAAGTTATTTCTGAATTTAAAATTGAAGTTACCGGGCCAATAGCTGAACCCATCCATGTATTTGTTGATAAAAAAACACAGAATATTAAAGTAGGTCGCACAACACCACCAGAAGTTATCAAAGACTTGCCTACTGAAAATAATGATCCTAATGATCGTCCCGAAAATAATGACCATGGTATTAAAGACCATAAGGGTATAGATATTGATGGTTAAATTAACTGCGCTACAACTTTGTTCGGTTCCTGATGTAGGAGATAACTTTCGTATTATAGATCGTCATCTTGAGACCTTGATTGAAGAGTCAGCCCCTCACGATGAACACATTGTTGTGTTACCTGAATGTTGCTTGTTTTTTGGTGGTAAAGACCAACAACAATTGGCACTTGCTAAAGAAAGTGATCAATTAGCTTATCAAAATTTATTTGTTTCTACCTTGCAAGAGCAGCTATCCCGTCTGGCAAAACGCTATCAGGTATACTTAGTTGCCGGTAGTATTCCTTTGTTATCTTCTAATGCCGATAAGTTTACTAATACTTGTTGCGTATTTTCTCCTGAAGGTGACTTATTAACACAATACGATAAAATCCATCTATTTGATGTTGATGTACAAGACAGTGAAAAACAGTATAGGGAATCACGTTATACTCAAAGCGGTAGCGAAATAGTATCAACGACTGCTGCGGGCGTTAATCTTGGTTTATCCATTTGTTATGATTTACGATTTCCTGAATTATACCGAAGTTTAACGACCTTAGGTGCAGACGTAATTACGGTACCTAGTGCTTTTACGGCGGTAACCGGTAAAGCTCATTGGCAAGCCTTGTTGCAAGCGCGTGCCATCGAAAACCAAGTTTATATAATAGCGGCTGGGCAGCAGGGCGTGCATGAAAATGGCCGTGAAACCTGGGGACATAGTATGATTATAAGTCCATGGGGAGAAATATTAGCTTGTTTAGAAGAAGGTGTTGGCAGTATTAGTGTTGATTTTTCCCGTCAAGCTTTAGAAAAAGTAAGAAAAGCAATTCCTGTTGCTGAACATAACCAGTTTGAAAGCCAATTAAAAAGCTAAAACTATTAAAAATTAATACCGATAAGTGAAAATATAATGAATAGTGTTGAACGTGAACTTTTAAGCGATAGCCAAATTGATCGAGATCTTTTAGATCAAACATTAACGAATATATATCAACGAAAAATTGATTTAGCCGATTTGTATTTTCAGTCAAGTTGTCATGAATCATGGATGCTAGAAGACGGTATTGTAAAGGAAGGCTCTTATAACATCGAACGTGGTGTTGGTGTTCGTGCCATTTCAGGCGAAAAAACGGGTTTTGCTTACTCAGATGACATATCTCCACAGGCATTAAAAAAAGCGGCTGACGCAGCTAAAGGTATTGCTAATGCAGAGCAGAATGGTCGAGTGCAGGCTTTCAAAAGCCAAACACCAAAAGCTGTTTATCAGGCTGTTGATCCATTAGCTAGTTTAGCCCAAGAACAAAAAATTACGCTGTTACATGAAGTAGAAGCACACGCGCGCTCAGTTGATAAGCGTGTTCAGCAAGTTATCGTAAGCCTGTCTGGTGTGTATGAAAAAATATTAGTAGCGGCAAGTGATGGAACTTTTGCAACAGACGTTCGTCCATTAGTACGATTGAACTGTTCGGTATTAGTCGAAGATAATGGCAAACGAGAACGTGGTAGTGCTGGTGGTGGTGCCCGTACTGATTATAGTTACTTTTTCGAACTTGAAAACGGAAAAGCGCGTTACTTTGCTTATGCTGAAGAGGCCGTTCGTCAAGCGTTAGTTAATTTAGTGGCGATAGAGTCACCTGCTGGCTTATTACCTGTTGTGCTTGGTTCTGGTTGGCCTGGCGTACTTTTACATGAAGCAGTTGGTCATGGCTTAGAAGGCGACTTTAACCGTAAAGGCTCGTCAGCTTTTTCAGGTAAAGTGGGTCAAAAAGTAACATCTGACTTATGTACAATCGTTGATGATGGCACTATGGCTAATCGCCGTGGTTCAATATCAATTGATGATGAAGGAACGCCTGGACAATACAATATATTGATCGAAAAGGGTATTTTAAAAGGTTATATGCAAGATAAGCATAATGCTAAATTAATGGGAGTTGCTCCAACAGGTAATGGACGTCGCGAATCTTATGCGCATTTACCTATGCCTAGAATGACCAATACTTATATGCTTCCCGGTGAACATGATCCAAAAGACATTATTAAGTCAGTGAAAAAAGGTATCTATGCACCGCACTTTGCCGGCGGACAAGTTGATATTACTTCAGGTAAATTTGTGTTTACTAGCTCAGAAGCTTATTTGATTGAAGATGGAGAAATTACCTCGCCGATAAAAGGTGCAACGTTAATTGGTAGTGGTCCAGAAGCGATGAAAAATGTCAGTATGGTTGGCAATGATTTAAAACTTGACGCAGGCGTTGGTGTTTGTGGCAAAGACGGTCAAAGTATGCCAGTTGGTGTTGGTCAACCAACCTTGAAGATTGACGAAATGACTATTGGCGGCACTCAATAAGTTAAAATATAGGGTTCATTCAAAGATAAAACACCATGCTCATTATTAGGTGTTTTATCTTTATTGTTTTAACTTTCTCTTCAGATACTTTAAATCTTCCAACCTAATTCTAAAGCCAGTCCTTTGGTATCGTTATCACCGGTAAATCCTGCAATATCTATTGAAACAATATCCCAAGGGGAAATGCCAATACCGAAAGTATAAATATCAGTTTCGTTGTCATTTAAATCTGTACGCATTCCTAATCGAAACTGCATATGCTCAGACCAGTGAAATTCGGCTCCTATAGATGCGTATTTAACCGGAGCTAATTGTTTTAAACTTTCTCTCTCTACTAAATCAACCTCAGCCGCTAAAGTAAGCCAGTCAGTTTGATAACTAATAGCTACTTCAGCACTTGATTCGAGAGTAAAAGTTAAGTCTTGCTCCGTTAAGGTGACATCCTGTTCTGAAATATTGTTAACTACAAAGGCGCCATGCCATTGTCTTTGCTCCCCCCAAGTAGCATATATACCTAGATCTAAGTTGGAACCATCGCTATCGGTTAAGTGCTCATCGTCGGTTAGATCAAATTCATCTTCATCAAAGTCAGCAATACTTGGATTATTGAAGAAAATATCAATACGCTGAAACTTTACTTTTGCACCGACACTTAAGTCATAATTAGCATGTTTTACTAACGGGTAACCAAACATTGCGCCGACTTCAACCACGGAATAACCGACACCAGTAGCTGACGATTTTAAATTGGCGGTATCAAAATTACCGGTATCAATGGCTGTTTTAAGAATAACTTCATCAGCTTCATCATAATCAACGATACCGCCTAAACGGCCATATTGATTAACAAAAAAACCAAAGCTTAATTGTTTATTCGGTATTATTACAAGCAGGTTAACACCCTCTCTAATTTGCACAGGCTTAAGGTTTATTTCTGCTAAAGTTCCGGTAATTTTATCTACCTGATTTAACAAGTCTATTTTATAAGCTGGAACATCTGCTGGTAGAAGACCTTTCAAACCATTGATACTATTTTCAAAATCATCTATATAATCGGATATATCTTCACCTTTATCGATTACGTTATGCTCGTCTGATAAAATTCCACCTAAATTCAAAGAAAAATAGACGTCATCGTCGTTATCATATTTTGTCAATAAAGCAGGATTACTGAGTGCAGAGGTAAAGTCTTTTGTTAAACCCGTAAAACCTTGCCCGGCTTGTTTAGATGAAAAGCTATCAGCGTAGATAGTGGTGCTGACACAAAGGGCTGCAAGTGTTAGTCCTTTTGCTAGTGATTTAATATGACCTCTCCTAATAATATGTATTGTTTTCAATCATCTCAATAATACAACATTTGATATTTATTGTTTTAAATTTATTAACCTTGTAAATAGTGACAATAAAGGCAGCTTTTTCACTTTTGAGATTGAATAGTTTTAAATATTGTTATATTGTAACAGTCATATGCGTAACTATTACTTTTTATTAACTAAAACACTCACAAAGAGCAAGCAATCAATATTGAGCCTATTGATCTTGTGTGCATTTGTGTGTGCAACAATTAGTCATAGTGCTCATAGTGAATTGATCCAAGACAACGTTGAGCTACAGCAATGTAAGTTATGCCAACAAAGTATTGCTACACCATCAGATAATGTAACCGTAAAGTTAACGGTTATTAGTAGTTATAATGAGCTCACAACACCGATAATTGTACGTTATAGTGATACCGCAGCTTACCTAATCCCTCAGTTACGTGCCCCTCCAGTCCAATAGATAAACATTACGACAATAACTAAGAATATAATCAGGAAGTGAACTTTTCACTTTCCTTTGCTCGTCATATCTATTGGAAAAATAATGAAATCTATTAATGTAAACAAAATCGCACCTGTTTGTGTGTTATCGCTATTTGTTGTTGGGGCGAGCTACGCCCAGGAATTTTCAGGTGTTGTACTTGATGCGAATGGTAAAGCGATTACTGATGCGAAAGTATCACTTGTTAATACAAAATATAAACAAGTGACTGACAAAAATGGTCAGTTTATATTTAGTGATATTATCACTGGGAAAGTAGAGCTTCATGTTAGCGCTAAAAATTATAGCCACATAAATGAATACTTCACTATTACTGGAAAAGATCTTAAAAATGTTGAGATAACAATGCGCTCAACGGTTATGGAAGTTATTGATGTTTTTGCTACGCCTCTACATTCCTCAAGCATTGAATCAGCACTGCCGGTTAATGTTATTTCAGGAGATGATCTTCGGTTAAAGCAGGCATCAACACTAGGCGAAACATTAAAAAATGAAGTAGGTGTACATTCAAGCTATTTTGGACCTGTTTCAAGTAGCCCTATTATCAGAGGTATGGACGGAGCTCGCGTATTAATTACCCAGAATGGTTTAGATGTTGGTGATGCATCTCGAGTCGGACCTGATCATGCAGTTTCTGCTGAGGCTGGTACGGCTCAACAAGTTGAAGTTTTACGTGGGCCATCGACGCTTTTTTACGGCAGTGGCGCCATTGGTGGCGTGGTAAATGTAGTTGATACTCGTGTGCCAACCACAATCAATAACCAAGTCGATTATCTAATTAAACATAATGATGTTGCCGATGAAAATGAAGCGACATTAAATATAAATACTGGCTACCAGAATATGGCACTTCATCTTGATGCTTTTTGGCGAGAGTCTAACGATTACAAAATACCTGGTTATGCAGTCGCTGAAGAAGATCATCATCATGAAGATGAATTACACGAAGGCGAATTACACGAAGATGAACACCCTGAAGAAGAAGTTAAAGGAACGCTCGAAAATAGTGCATCCAAATCATCAGGTTTTACCCTAGGTACGAGTTATTTATTTGATAAGGGGTATGTGGGTGTTTCATATGGTCGAACAAACAGAAAATATGGTATTCCAGGGCATGCCCATTCAGAGCACCATGAAGAAGAGTTAGAAGAAGCGGTTAGTGAAGATGAGCATGATGAAGCGGTTTATGGCGACTTAGTTCAAGACCGCTATCAATTATTAAGTGAAATTAACTTTGATGAAAGTTTTATTAATCGCCTGATGAGTAAAGTGGCTTATACAGATTATCAGCACCAAGAAATAGAAGGCGGAGAAGTTGGTACAGAGTTTACCAGTGAGATGCTAGAAACACGGTTTGACCTCTATCATCAAGCTGTAAATGGTTGGCAAGGTGCTTGGACAATACACTATAAAAATACTGATTTTAAAGCGATTGGAGCAGAAGCATTTACGCCTCCTTCAACGACCGAGTCAGTTGCTGTTGCTTGGCTTGAAGAAAAACATATTAATGACGTGTTATGGCAAATAGGTTTGCGCATTGAACATGTTGAGCTTAGTGCAAGTGGTGAAGTTGAAATGCATGATGATCACTCACACGACAATGATGCACACGAAACACATTTCCCTAAACAGTCGTTCACACCTATTAGTTCTTCATTAGGTGCAGTATGGGAATATACTGCAGGTTATAATCTTGGTTTTTCAGCGGCATTTTCTCAGCGCGCACCATCGGCAAGCGAGCTTTATTCAAATGGTGCACATATCGGTACTAATACCTATGAAGTAGGTGCTTTATTTGAGGTTCATGAAGAAGACCATGAATTACATGTTGAGTTGTCTGATCAAAATGTTGAATTAGAAACAGCTTACAATCTTGATATAACCTGGAGAAAGTTTGAAGGTGATTTTGGTTTTGTGATGAGCGCTTTTTATAATCATATCGATGATTATTATTATCAAGCAAATACAGGGTTGTTTGCTGAAGATATGCATGAGGAGCATGGTAGCGATGAACACGAAGAAGATGAAAATGAAGGATTACCGGTTTACGCTTATCAGCAAAATGATGTGATAATGTATGGCGTTGAAGCTGAATTTTTCTACCAGATAACCCCATCACTCAAGGCAACCGTATACACGGACTATATTCAAGCTGAACTAAGCGATGGTGACAACTTACCGAGAATTCCGCCAATGCGCGTGGGCGGACAACTAAATTATATCACTGAACAATACGCTACAGAGCTTAGTGTAAGTCACTATTTTTCGCAATCTGATACTGCCGAGTTAGAAAGTGAAACTGATGGTTATACTATGTTAGATGCTAACTTTAATTACTTTATCGAGGGTGCTGGAGACGACATGGTGGCTTTTTTGAAAATAAATAACATTACGGATGAAAAAGCACGTGTGCATACGTCGTTTTTGAAAGATGTTTCGCCATTACCAGCTAGAGGCTTTACGGTAGGGATTCGTGGTAGCTTTTAATTAGAAGGGAAATATGAATATGTTGTAGATGAAGCTGAAGCTTTATCTACAACATATCAGCGGTGTTATAGAGGTTTATTTAAGACGAAGACCACCTTTTTCAATGGTAATCTTATCTTTCTTTAATAAGTTACCAACAGTCGCTTTAAAGGTTTTTTTACTAACACCTAAAGTGCGCTGAATTAATTCTGGAGAGCTTTTATCATGTAAAGGGCTGAAACCATCGTTTTCAGCAATATGCGCTAATAACTTATCGGCAAAGTCTTTTACTTTCCCTTCACCTGAACGAGAAAGAGACAAATCAATACGGCCATCTTCACGAATATTTTTAATAAAACCGTCAACTATTTTACCAACCCGTAATGGCTGAAAAATTTCATTGTCGTAAAGTAAACCCCAATGCTTATCGTTGATTATCGCTTTAAAGCCAAGGTCAGTTTTTCCACCGATCATTAATTTAACTTTATCCCACTTTTGATAATCAGCAGGCCAAATATCAATATATTTGTCGAGTTTACTTGAAGCAGCTATACGGTTTGTCGTGGTATCAAGGAAAATACGAACTAAATAATATTTCCCTTCTTCCATTGGGCTGTGCTGTTGATTGAATGGTACTAATAAATCTTTTGGTAATCCCCAATCAAGGAAAGCCCCCATTTTGTTTAGCTGTTTTACTTTTAATGAGACAAATTCATCGACTTGGCCAAGCGGTTTATCGGTTGTCGCTATTATGCGCTCTGCTGAATCTACATAAATAAAGACAGTAATTTTATCGTCTACTTTGCAGTTTTCAGGAATATACCGGTTAGGTAGCAATACTTCACCTAGTTCTCCTGCATTTAAATAAGCACCTTTTTCGGTGACTGTCACTACAGAAAGGGTATTATATTTACCAATATCGGCCATTTGAATTTACCAAGAAAATGAATAAGAAATCTTAAACGCTATAATAACGCATATCAAAAATGAATGATGTTATTTTCTTGGTTTGGTTTGAATATATTCTGCATGGCGTAAGTGAAGTAAATCGGAAATTTTACGAATAACGTGTTCTTCAATACTAGCTAAATCGCCGTCAGCATAAGCCATATTCCATAACTGTTTAACAACATTAATACGTTGCTCAATGGTGAAATGTTCATTTATTTTAGAAGTGTATCGATAAAAATCAGTGGCTTGTTCACTTTGAATTAAGGCTTGGTCAATAATTTGCTTAACCTCCTCTTCATTTAAATTAAATTGTTCAACTAATAATAGGGCGAGTTTCGCTTGTTCTTGTTGGTCAAAATGTCCATCTGCGCGCATTACTTCACACAATAAAACAGCACAAGCGACCTCTATAGTTACTTCAGCAGAATTTTGTTCTGAAGAGGTTTCTGTTAAATCATTAGCCAAACTTTGAAAAAAAGAGCTGATTTTTGTAAGCATTACTTGTCCTATTAAACATTGTGATAAAACTTTATTTCATTGTTGCGCTCACTTACAGATAAAACAAGTAGTTAGAGATTAAATATGATAACAAAGTGTGTCTGATTGCTATTGCTAGGCTGAAACATTACTATATGTGATATTATGACAGCGCTGTCTTTAGCGTTGGTTATTGTAAAAAGTTTAATAAAGGAAATAAGATGAGTCCAAGTACCTCTCAAGTAGAGCAAAATAAACCTAAGAAAAAGCGTCTATTATCAATCGATGCTTTACGAGGTTTTGATATGTTTTGGATTTTAGGCGCGGAAAGCTTATTTGCCGCTTTATTTATTGCAACTGGCTGGCCAATACTTGCTGTATTCGCTGAGCAAATGAAACATACCGTGTGGCATGGTTTTCATGCATATGATCTTATTTTTCCACTATTTATCTTTTTATCTGGGGTTAGTTTAGGCATCGCCGCAAAACCTCTTTCAACTTATCCTCCAGAAAAAGCAAAATCTATACTTCATCAGGGTATTAAGAGATTAGTGTTATTGATAAGTTTCGGCATCTTATATAACCATGGCTGGGGTACTGGTATTCCTGCAACATTTGACGGTATACGATATGTAAGTGTTTTAGGACGAATAGGAATTGCATGGTTTTTTGCCGCATTATTAGTTTGGTATGTAAGTGAAAAAACACAATGGCTAGTCGCAGGGGGGATACTTGTTGGTTATTGGCTACTTTTAAGTTTTGTGTCTCTAGGTGGTTATGGTGCAGGAAATTTTTCTGCTGAAGGTGCGCTGAATGTTTGGTTCGATAAAAACCTATTACCGGGTATTACTTACCGTAATTTAGCTATCGACCCAGAAGGTTTATTATCGAATGTAACTTCGGTTGTGAATGCTTTAGCGGGTGTATTTATTGGTCGTTACATGATGAAAAACATTACTATGCCTAAAAGATTAATTACCGGGTTAACGCTTATTGGCCTTTCTATTTTAGCATTAGGCTATATTTGGGGAATGTTTTTTCCAATAAATAAAACACTCTGGACTAGTTCATTTGCGTTAGTCACTATTGGTTACAGCACACTTTTATTGACACTCTTTTATTGGTTAATTGATGTATTAGACTATACCAAATGGGCTAAATTCTTTGCTGTTATCGGTACAAATTCAATTATCGTTTATTTAGGTACAAGTATCATTGATTGGAAATATACATCACAGAGCATCTTTGGTGGAATTATTGGAATTTCACCTGCCGGGTGGCAAGATTTTATTCTATTTAGTGGCATGGTGTTCTTACAATGGTCAGTGCTCTATTGGTTATATCGAAGAAATATTTTTATAAAAGTATAAATATTGGTTAAAAGTACTAACTGATAAAAAGGCCTCTTTAAAAAGAGGCCTTTTTTATTGGCAAAAATAAAAAAATAACACGTGCTATCTAATTGTATTAAAAGAATTTATTACTTATTGGTTGATGGGTTTATATTACTGAAACTTTTTCGGCTCATATCTTGTAACAAGCGTTTACAACTTATTTGATTTTGTATACAGAATATTCGCTATTCTATATATAATTATAAAAATTATTACACTTGATCACACTTGATCACACTTGATCACACTTTTATGAGGACATAACAGTGAAAAATAAAAAACAAA
>Ga0209396_1006571_pt1 | contig 10616 bp, 4 predicted proteins | sample GOMGulsemesocosm_6_FD_184638 | JGI IMG/M metagenome (GOLD analysis project Ga0209396, IMG submission 184638) | Methane-oxidizing microbial communities from mesocosms in the Gulf of Mexico - GOM8C Gulf of Mexico (SPAdes) (version 2) | ecosystem: Environmental > Aquatic > Marine > Cold seeps... | reverse complement strand
CCACCGCGACGCCAAACAGGAAAAACAAATCATAAGCAGTTAAGTAAGGACAAAACATTGCTATAGTTGTATATACCTCAGACATATTAGACTGCTTAATATGGCGTAACTTTTAGGTTAGGCATTAGTCGTTAATTATTTAACCCGTGCAGGGAAAGTATTTTTACCTTAGTCAGGGTATGATATGCAGATAAATACTTGCTCATCATTAATGTGAAATGCTTATGACAGTCTCTCAATCTTTCGATCAAAACACTCAACCATCCGCTCAAAATTCGCAATTAGCAACATTACTCAAACAAACCTTTGGTTTTGATGGTTTCCGTCAAGGACAAGAGCAAACAATCACCCAGTTACTTAATGGCCAGTCGACTTTATCAATTTTTCCTACCGGTTCAGGTAAGTCATTGTGTTACCAGTTAACCGCATTGCAATTACCGCATGTGACCCTTGTGGTATCACCGTTATTAGCGTTAATGAAAGATCAATTAGCCTTCCTTGCTAGTAAAGGTATTAAGGCGGCGAGTATCGACTCAACCTTAAAAGGTGATGAAGCACAAACTGTGATGGCTGGTGTGCGCAGTGGTGAAATAAAAATCTTGATGGTGTCGGTTGAACGCTTTAAAAATGAACGCTTCAGGCAGTTTATTCAATCGGTACCTGTATCAATGTTAGTGGTTGATGAGGCGCATTGTATTTCTGAATGGGGTCATAACTTTAGACCCGACTATTTAAAGCTGCCTAGTTACTGCCAAGCGTTAAACATTCCATTAGTGTTATTACTTACTGCTACGGCTACCCGAAAAGTTAAAATGGACATGGCAGCTAAGTTTCATATTCAAAGTGAACATATTGTACAAACGGGATTTTATCGGGCTAATCTTGATTTAAGTGTGGTGCCTGTTGTTGAAGCGCAAAAAAATGCGCTGTTAGCGCAAACTATTCATCAGCAACAAGGTGCAGGTATTGTTTATGTTACCTTGCAACACACGGCAGAAATGGTTGCGCAAAATATGCAACAGCAAGGCATTAATGCTTGCGCCTATCATGCTGGTTTTGACAGCGATACCCGCAGTCAAATCCAACAAGATTTTATGGCCGGAAAAATTCAGGTTATTGTCGCCACTATTGCCTTTGGTATGGGCATAGATAAAAGTGATATTCGTTTTGTTATTCATTATGATTTGCCTAAATCTATTGAAAACTACAGCCAAGAAATCGGTAGAGCAGGGCGAGATGGTATGCCTTCGTACTGTTTTACCTTAGCAAACCTTGATGGTTTAAATACAGTAGAGAACTTTGTTTACGGTGATACCCCTGAGTTAACGGGTATTGAACTGGTTATTAATACTATTAAAAAAGAAGTTGTTACCAACAGTTTTGCTGGCGGATATGAAAGCCAAGCAGAAGGTAAGTGGGAGTTGCAACTATTGCAGTTATCCAATGCTGCCAATATCAAGCAATTACCTTTAAAGACATTATTAGTGCAGTTAGAACTAAGTGGTGTTATAGAGCCACTTTATGCCTATTTCGCAGATTTTAAAATTAAGCTGTTAAAGCCAAAAGGTGAAATTCTTAATAGTTTTAATGACCAACGAAAGGACTTCCTACAGCGCATATTTAATGCAACAGATTTCAAAAAAGTGTGGGGTAGCTTAAATTTCGATACACTCTTGCAAGATAAAAGTATCGAGCGAAATCGTGTTATTGCCGCACTTGAATACCTAGAAGAGCAACAATTGATTGTGCTTGAAACTAAGGGCATGACTGAAGTCTTTAAGGTTAACCTTGATGAACTTGCTGATCCTAGACTCAGTCAAATGCTCTCTGATTATTTTATTGATAAAGAAGAAAAAGAAATAAAGCGTATTGCCTCACTGGTACGCTTCTTTCAATTAGATAGCTGTTTAAGTGCTAATTTATCACGCTACTTTGATGATCCTAATACAGCACCGCAATGTGGCCACTGTAGTGTTTGTCGTGGACAAGTTGCGCATCTACAACACTCACAAGTTAATGTGCCTTGGCCAAGTGATGATAGTTTAAAGCAGGGTATGAGCGATTTAGCTGAGCGGTTGTCAGGTAAAATAAACCAACCGTTATCGCTAGAAAGTTATTGTCGCTTTTTTGCTGGTATGACAGTGCCATTATTTGGCCGTAATAAAGTCAGACAAATACCGGGTTTTGGCTCATGTGAGCAGCAAAGATATCAAGCTATTCGAGAAAAGCTGGCGGGTTTAGCTCATTAGTTTTGCTAGTTCAACTGAGGTAATTCAATAAAAATAGTAGATAGCTAGGCGGCCTGTAGGCAATGTTGTTATCTGAAGACTAGATAATAGTGTTTTGTGAGGTAAAAAAAGTGGCTAACTAGAGCCACTTTTACCTAAAATGAAGCTGTAAATATTTGATAGTAAAAGCAGTAGCAATGTCTATTAATATCTAATTAACCAACATTGCTACCATCTACAAGCTCTACTGTGGTGTTGGCGCTGCACTACAACGATTGTAAGTACAAATACCTTTCATTGCTCTAACGTCGCGTGAATTGATTACGCCATCTTCATTTAAATCAAATGATGGAGGTAAAGTTTCACCGCGGCGAACGGCTAAAGCAAACGCTCGGATGTCATTTCTATCAACATCGCCATCACCGTCCATATCGCCAGGTATAACATCAGGTAAATCAGTTTCAAAAAGCGCATTAGTAATTTCATAATCATTACTCGTGTCTTCTTCTGTCATTACTGCGACACCAGCACAGTTACCATTTTCATCAGTAATTGCTGCGCGGCGGTTACCAAACCATTTCCATGTCTCGATACTGTTGTAAGTGTCACCTTTTGCTAGGGTGGTAAAACCAAAGCTTTCACTTAATTCACCAGTAGTATTATCTACACGGTAAACACGTACTGGAGTATCACTGTTATTAACAAATGAGAAGTCAGCTTCAAAAGGTCCCACTAAATGTGGCGCTTGTAAATCACAGCTACCAATATTATTGGCTTGTGGAATTACTTCAGCTTTAGCAGCATTTGCTACCATAGCATCGTCAACTGTAAAGCTGCTCACTGCATTGTCTAAAACACCAACACTTAAACAGTTTAAGCTAGTATCCGTAACCATTAAGCGACGGTTACCATACCAAACATCATTACTGTAACTTGCACCTGGCGCTAATGTGCCATAACCATGAGTGAAGTCGTCAGCACCGCTAGTGGTGATGATTTTACCTGTGGTATTGTCAATTCTGAATAAACGAACTGGTGTATCAGAGGTATTAGTGATAATAAACTCATGTGATTCACTGCCAATAAAATGCGGTTTTGCTAAGTCACAGCTACCCATTTGATTGATTTCAGGAATAACTTCATCAACAACATCTTTAACTAAACTCTCGTCAATGGTAAAGGTATTATCATTTTCCGCCATCACAGCAACACCTAAACAATTCATGTTGTTATCAGATAACATCATGCGATCACCTACAGTCCAACTTGATGAGGTGTAAGTATCACCCTTATTAAGTGTTTTGTAGTTTTTGCCAAAGTTTGTTTCACCAGTTGTACTATTTATCCAGAATAAAGACACCGGTGTATCTGTGGTATTAGTAAAGGTAAAGTTGGTTTTATCTGCATCAAAATAACGCGCATATTGCTGAACTAAATTACAGCTGCCAATAGTGTTAGCTGCCGGAATGTCTGCCGCAACAGGGGCTACTGCTTCAGAGTTAGCTAATACAAACGCTTCAAAGTCTGACTCTGTGCGTTGTACTACTTCTTTAAGTATTGCAACATAGTCATTATTATTACCTGATTGTAGGGCAGCAACGATAAGGTTTAAGTCATCTTTATGCTGTTCACCTAAATAACGCATGGCAAAATAACCCCATTGATATAGGTTATTGTACTCATAATCCATAAATACGATGTTATATAAAGGAGGAATGGTTTCCCCTTTTAAGGTATTTAAGGTGCGTGTATGCTCGGTACCCATAGCCATATATTCAGCCATACCTTCAGCCCAAGCTACAGCGTAGTCAAAGTCACCATAGGAACCCGACTTAATATAGCGACCATCAAGGTAGTGGGTAAATTCATGTCTTAAGTTATAAATCTGATCTTCATATTGACATGAGCCACCTACCCAAGAGTCAGGGCATTGCATGGCAATAAAGCGTGCTTGGTTACCTTGAGCGGTTGGTGTACCTTCTAAATACATACCACCATTATCGGTGCTGATGCCAAAAAATTCGCCGGCATATTTTTCATAATCTTCAGGGCTGGCAAAAGCGACTACTTCAATATGTTCATTTAAGTCACCGGCAACAGGTATACCTGAGGTATTAAAAAAGGCATGAAATTCGCTTTCTTCTGATGCCATATCAGCACATGATTTCGTAAGGGTTGCTAGGCTGATAGAGCTTTGTGCACGTATGGTGATGTTATCCGTACAGGCATGGTTTACCGTTAAAATATCTTCTACTTTCGGTGGCACAATACAGCTACCAAATAAAGCATCGCCTTCTTCACAGGTACGTCCTGCACTTTCTAAGTAATTTTTAGTGACAATGATACTGGCGGTTTCTTCTGAAATATCAGCGATTACCTTGCCGTGAGCTTCTAAAATAGTGCTATCAAAACGCGATTTTGCTTCTTCACCTGCAATAGTTGAAATTCTGCCCATGGCATTAAATGAGTGAGGCATTATCCATTTTCTGTCATCCTCGCCAGACCAGCGCATATCAAGTGACGTGTCACCTAGAAATATAAATGAGCGCATAACAGATAAGACATCTAACATATTCTCATTATATGCGGATTGAGTTGCTGTATCACCATAATAGGCGGCATCAGAAATAGCGCTCAATAATGCCATGGTGGTATCGCCAGCATTACTTAGCGAAAATGGATTTGTTTGTATGGAGTAGTATTTTATTAGGCCTAATAAATGCGGTAGCTGATCTTTAAAATATACTGAGCCGGTAAAACGTTGTAAGTTTGTTAATGCTCTGGCATATCCTTCTTGTATCACACTGCCTGCTGGGCTGACAAAGTCAGTCATTTGGCTAACGGCTAATAGTGCGGTACTTAAGTCTTGTGCTTCAGCCTCTGTCATTTGCTCAGCATAATACTTATAAGAAGCTAAAAAGTATAATAGCTGGTTAAGATCTGGATCGGCTAAATCATCTGCTTGAGCAAGGTAATGAATGGCTTGGGAAACATCAGTGATAGGATCAACTTCAGCGCCAGCAATATCTTTAAAACCATTATAATCAGCGGCTAAAATTCCAGCAATGCTTACGCCATACTGCGCTTTTGAGCTAATAAGTGCGGCAGGTACATCAACTATAATCTGGGTTGGGTAATCATTATTGTACTCGCCCATAGGTGGTGGAGGCTCTGGAATATCACCACCACTGATGTTAACAATAATACTGGTTTCTTGAATGTTGCCACCAACATGGAAGTAACGTTTCCCCGCATGAGATACAAATGAAATACTCTCATCATTGGTACCAGGGTTGTTACTACTTGCCTCAACATCACCGTCTCCCCACCAAGTACCTGGGTAAAGGCTTATATCAGCATCAGAGCCGGTAAATGCACCACCTGAAGTGGTAATGGTTACCTCGCTATTTTCATAAGGCACATCGACAAATAAGTAATGGCCATAATCGGTTATACAATGCATTTCGTTAGCGGGTACTTCGCCTTGACGATCAAGTGTTTTTGCACCACACATGTCAGCAGCTTGTACACTGCCAATATTCATTGCTAGCAAGAGTGAACTCGCCAGTAGCGTTTTTTTTGTTAGTATTTTCATTGATAGACCTGTTTCAATTTATGAGTTTTATTAGTTATTCAGGTAGGTTGCATCCTTGAACCGAGAAAGCAGCGCAGCTTTCTCGGTTAATAAATACATCCATGTATTAATAAGTAGATTACTTATTGAACGTTTTGATTCGCTTTATAGATGGCGAGTTATTTAGCTTTACGACGGCTACTAACTAAAGCAAAACCCGCTAACATCATCATGAATGCAGCACTAGGCTCAGATACGGCAACAGCAGAAGTTACATTAACTGAGTCTGCACCAGAAAAATCGATGCTGTAATCTCCATAACCATAGAAGTCATACATTGATAAACTTGCTGATCCCGCTTTTTCAGCGATTAAGCTGAAGCTTGCTAATACAAAATCACCGGTTGCTATTATTGATGCATCATCAGAGTAAAATGCCATCTCTAATATTGAATCTACAACGCCTACTGAAAAGCCATTATCATTAATATCGGTTGTAGGTAAGGCACTATTGAATGAACTTGCATCATAGCTCATGACCGGGTTGCCAAAATCAAAGTCAAATGCAAAGTCTTGCGTTTCAGCGAAACCACTAGCACTAATAGTTACCAATACTGAATCACCAACTGAAACCTCGTCAGACGAAAGGTCAATTGTTAGTAAGCCAGCATTTGCATTAAAGCCGATAAGTAAAGTAAGCATTGCGATAAATTTTTTCATGATTTTTCCTTTATATTGTTTATTATTCGTAAGTATTGTTATTAATTTCTATTCATTATTTAAAAAGAAGTCAGCCACATGACTGGCTTCTTTATATTGTTTTCTTATTTTCTGTAGCTTAGTGAACTGGGCGACAGCCCTGAACATCATAATCAACTACGATCGTTGCACCTGAACTTACACCGCTAAGCTCTATATAACTCCAGTAGTCTTGCTCAGGAGCTAATTCAATAAAGATACATGCTTGATTATTTGTATCCGTTGAAGAAGCATCAAAACTACCGTTGTTAAGATTTACCCAACCACCATTGCGGTAATAAAGTGATACATCACCAGCGCTATGAGCAACAGTAATGGCAATACTCTTATGATCACTTGCTTCTGGAACAGAAAAAGTTGTACGACTACCTTCACCTAAGCAAGTCACAATACCTGCTTCTAACGTACCGTCAGTAAAGGCATCCTGATTAACACAGCTATCAACTAATGGACCGTAATTTACATTAAGGGCAATACTATCTGTTGCTGTCATGCCATCATTATCAGTTACGGTTAGTGTTACGTTGTAACTACCTACTTGTGCGAAAGCATGGCTTGGGTTAGCTTGAGTGCTACTTGCACCGTCACCAAAGTCCCAGGCATAACTGACAATGCGTCCGTAGTTATCATTTGAACCAGCACTGCTAAAGGCAACTGCTTGAAATTGCTCAACACTATCATTACCTGTAGCTACTGCTGTTGGTGGCTCTGGTGGTGGCGCAATTGAAGAACAACGTTCGTATGAACAAATATTGCGCATTGCTCGGACATCACGAGAGTTAACAACACCGTCACCATTAATATCAAAAGCAGGGTCTAGCTGTTGCCCACGACGGACCGCTAGTGCAAATGCACGAATGTCATTTCTATCAACATCGCCGTCCCCGTCCATATCACCTGCAGGATTAACTATTACTGTCGCCGTTGCGCTAGCTGTTGCGCCATCGTTATCTGTAATTGTCAAGGTAACGTTATATTGGCCAGCCTCTTGGTAGCTATGTTCCGGATTTTCTAAGTCACTGGTATTTCCGTCACCTAAGTTCCATAAGTAGCTAACAATGTGGCCGTCTTCGTCAAGTGAACCTACGCTGCTAAGGCTTAATGCATTACCAGTAAAGCCTTGGTAATCTGTACCAGCTTGGGCAACTGGTAGTTCATTAGGCATTGATTGGTCGGCATCATCTCTGATGTCGTAATAGGCTTTATAGGTAACATCACTGTAGGCATCAAAAGGGTCAATCATGACATTGAATATGCCACCTTCTGCAAATTGACAGCTTTCTAATGCGCCAGGACCTTCCCAAGGACGACATGAGAATGACTCAATTGACACAGCTTTATTTTGGCTAACATGTAAATCTGGATCGCCAGTTGAACCGGCAACGATTTCAATCACGACTAATGAAGCTGCTGTTGGTACGCTGTATTTATAAGTACGAGGTTCACTGCCTTTAGCAGCAGATAAACCAATTTCTTCAGTTAAGTAAACACGGCTACAACCTTCACATAACGCAGCGTCATTTGGGTTGTAAAGGGTAATATCAACTTGGGTATTAGTTGTGCTACTTACACCCATATCATCAGTAACAGTCAAACTTGCGTTGTATTGACCTAGCTGGTTATAGGTATAAACAGGGTTGGTCTCAATACTGCTATCACCGTTACCAAAGTCCCAAAGGTAGCTAACAATACTGCCATCTACATCTGTTGAAGCGTCACCTTTAAAGTGAACTTCATGATCAATCATTGCTTGGTAGTTAGGGTTAGTATTAGCAAAAGGAGGCTGGTTGCTATCATCTTTTGTTTCATAATAAACATGTAACTCACCATCCCAGTATTCTGCGAATGGGTCGATAGAGATATTGAACGTTCCACCTTGAGCAAACTCACAGTACTCAGCTAATTTAGCCGCGCTAAATGGCTTACAATCAGCAGTCTCCATATCAACGGCTTTATTACGGCTGACATACATATCAGGATCGCCGCCATAAGCACCAGCGAAAACAATCACTACTTTTTCAGCTGCATCAGGAATAGTAAATTGGAAGTTTTTAGCGGCAACACCTGCTGGAGACCATAAACCACCTTGTTTAACAACATGGTAGCGTTTACTGCCCGCAGCTAACAAAGGATCTTCTACAGATAATACTTGTAAGGTTGCTTGATCATACTCGCTAAATGCATGCACAGTCGCATAATATGATTGATTGCTTTTAGGTCCTAAAACACCAACAAACTCAGGTGTTGCAGCACTTAAAAACGAAATGTAATCAGCCTTCCATGATCCATCAGCTGACATTGTTGATTCTTGTCCCATTGATACATACATATCAGGATCTTGGCTGTAACCAGATAAGTAAAATGCTAAAGCTTCAGTTCCTGCTGGAGCATCCACAACAAAAGTATCGATAGCATCTTTTTCTGCCGAAAGGTTATCAAAGCTGGCAAGTACTTCACCAGTAGGGCCATTATCGATACCTGAAATACCATCCCAAGGATGCTCAGCATTATGGGTAAACTCAGTTAAACCGGTAGCAACCAAGTTATCATTTGACCAAAGCGTTGAACGTGCAGAGCCGTGCAAAGCTGCAGTCATACGAGATACTTGGCCTTGGGTGAACATGGCATAATTACTGGTATAGTGCATGAAGTTCTCTGTATTGGTCGGTTGACCAAGACAGTTTGGTGAGTTGTCATACATGTCAGTTGATAATGACATCTGTGGAGTATCACAGTTATTATCACCCGTTAAACCACAAAAAGTTTCATTTTCTAGTGAACAAGTATCGCCAGAAAACGTATGTGGTAAATTCAACCAATGACCAAATTCATGTGTTAGTACAGAGCGGAAATTCTCATCAGTATTATCACCAACATACCAGCCGTTATAAACAACACGTGAGGTATTGGCTTGTGTCATGGTTAAGTCAGGATACCAAGCAACACCAGAGTTGTTGGTTGAACCATCGTCGTACAAGTCGTTCATAATAAAAACGTTCATGTACTTAAAGTTGTCCCATGCATCGGCAGAAATTTCAGCATCTGCACCACTGCCATTACCGTAACCTGCTTGCTCACGATCGTAACGGACAATACCAGTGGTATCGGCACCCGTTGGCGACTTTTTAGCTAAAACAAACTCAACATTTAAGTTGTCACGAATCGCTTGGAATTGAGCAGCAATAGGACCATCTTGGGTGTTAGTTCCTTGAAAATCTTCATTCAACCGTTGAAGCGCATCAATAATTTTTGCATCAGTTAAACAGCTTTGTGAAGCATCGTCACAAGTAAATGTTTCACCGTAAACGTGAAATACTACCGGAATGTAATAGCGTTCAGCGACGCCATTATCAGCAAAAGCTGGTGACACACTGTTTGATCTTGCCATAAGGCTACGTGCTAAAGGTTTACTTGATAAAGAGGAGCTAGCCTTGTTTGGCAAAGCTCTTAGTTCTTTATTAAGTTTTTTTTGTAGTTTGTCCCAATCTTGACCATTTTCATCAATGGCACAAACTTGATCTGCTGCGCTAGCTCTCGATTGAGAAACATCGGCATTAAAGGTTAAGGTCTTTGAGGTTGTAGTTCTTGAGTTTTCTTTGAAATGAATAACCTTTGTTTGTTTACTCGTATGTTTACTCGTATGTTTGCTTGTTTTTGATTTTACTTCTTTAGCTAAGGCCTTGTTTGACCTTTGCTCTCCTGCTACAGCAGTTAGCGATGCACAAAGCATCATTAACATAGACAGACTCATTACTTTATTGTTGATGAGAGTCATTTTCTATCCTTGGTTATTATAATATTTTTATTGATAACCTATTGCTTATCTTATCCATAAGGTAAAAATTCACTATAAAAGCTCTGTTATCAATGATTTATTTTTATTTTGTTTTATTCACTACAAAGAAAATATTGAAAAATTTAAGCGCCTATAAATCAATCAGCTATTGTAGCGAAAAACATCATAGACAATATTAGGTATATTGTATATCCCATACATAGCATTTGTATTACAAATATTACATTTACATAACAAATGAGTAATGACCTTAAATATCG
>Ga0209396_1006568_pt1 | contig 10625 bp, 10 predicted proteins | sample GOMGulsemesocosm_6_FD_184638 | JGI IMG/M metagenome (GOLD analysis project Ga0209396, IMG submission 184638) | Methane-oxidizing microbial communities from mesocosms in the Gulf of Mexico - GOM8C Gulf of Mexico (SPAdes) (version 2) | ecosystem: Environmental > Aquatic > Marine > Cold seeps... | reverse complement strand
GTTTCGGTAAAATTCCCTATTTTTGATGATAACGAAAATCTCAGTGGAACCGGCGGAGTATCCACCAACATCACAGACAGACACCAAAAAGAACAACAGATACTAGAGCTGAATGAAAGCTTGGAGGTAAAAGTAGAAGAAAGAACTAAAGCGTTACAGAAATCGATAATCAATTTGGAACTAACTCAAGCGCAGCTGGTTGAATCAGAAAAAATGTCTGCCTTAGGTGGTTTAGTGTCTGGGGTTGCCCACGAAATAAACACTCCATTGGGCGTCAGCGTTACCGCCGCCTCGCACTTAATTAGCCTAATTAACAGCTTTGAAAGTGAATATAAAAGTGGCAATTTAAAGCGCTCTTTTTTGGAAAACTACATTGTGAACATTAAAGAGTCGTCAGTGTTACTGACGCGCAACCTCGATCGTGCCGCTAACCTGGTTCAAAATTTTAAACAGATGGCAGCAGATCAAAGCCGTGAAGTAAAACGTCAATTTGAAATTAAAACCTATATTGAGGAGGTCATCGGCGCGATCAACCCACAATTAAAATCAGCGGATCATACCATTACCATTGAAGCTGAAAAGCCAATCACACTGGATAGCTACCCAGGCGCCATCGCAAAAATAATAACCGACCTGATTATGAACTCTATTACCCATGGGTTTAAAGATCCAACAAAAGGCGAAATTAAAATTAAGTTAACACAGGTTGAAGGCAGTTTGGAAATCGACTACCAGGATAATGGTGTGGGTTTAAATGCCCAACAACAAGAAAAGGTGTTTGAGCCTTTTTACACCACCACCCGTGGTTCTGGAGACTCCGGGTTAGGCATGTCTATTTGCTACAATTTAGTGGCGCATATGCTGGGCGGGCGAATTACATGCATTGAATCGGCAACGGGTGCGCACTTTAATATTCATATTCCTTTAATGAGTTAACCAGGGGGCACAATGTCTCATAGAAAGACTCTCCGTACGCCCCCTTACTATCGCCTGCTGTGATATTCCCCAAGTAAATGACTGAACCCAGTGGTAAAACCTTTATTGTTAGCCCGTGTTAGCTTTCCAATGCAGGCATAGTCCCAAAGAAGCCATCTATTTGTAAAACCGCACCCTGTTCATTCAATGTGGTCACGTCCATGCCCGGCATTAACGCCTTACCGTCCATGCGCACTTCCCAGTAATAACGATAGCGTAAATTGTGGCCATCAACCCCTGAGGTACGGTGATAGGTGGCCGTTGGTCGCTCTACCCGGGCACTTTTGATCATGACCTCCAGCTCATCGATGTTGCGGGTGGTGTTCGCCGGGTCAATAAACAACACGTCTTGTGCGCAGGAACGGTCGAGATGGCCGCGAATTTTGCTTGGATCCATTTCATTCCAGGCGGCCAGATAGTTAGCGAGAGACTCGGGATGCTTACTCATAATGTTCTCCTGTGTGATAATATAGACCAGTGGTCGGTAAATAGTATTGCATACCGATCACTGGTCGGTAAATGGCTTAAGGGAATTTTTTTGATATGGCAACACAAGACCAAAGACGGCAGGCTACCCGAGCCAGCTTAGTTGAGGCTGCACGCACACTGATGCGCCGTGACGGGGTTACAGGCACGACTACTCGGGCAATTCTTGAAGCTGCTAAGGTTAGCCGAGGTGCCATGTATCATCACTTCACCTCCCTTGAAGATTTGATTGCCGCGGTTTACGAAGACGAAGCACAGGGCGCGATTAAGCGTGCGGTTCGCCATCACCCTCCAAGCGATTCACCCATTGGGGATTTGCTTGGGGTGTGCCTGGCTTGGCTGGACGAGCTTGCCAATCCGCAAGTGGCTCGCATCCTGGCGGTGGAGGGTCCCTCAGCACTGGGGTGGCAACGCTGCCGTGACATCGAAGCAAAACATAGTCTCGCGCCAATGATTGCCTGGCTTGATGCGGCATCCCACAAGGGTGAGATAGACATAGCCTCTTCCGATCTGGTGGCGCGCATTCTCAACGCGGCCCTGACCGAAGCGGCGCTCTCCATTATCCACTCCCCCAAAAAGAAGCCCGCGCGCAGCCAGGCAGTGAACACGTTCCAACAAATCGTAAACGGGTTACGCACGGGCGCTAATTAATCGTCACCCATATTAGAAATGGGTATACTGCTTCAGCCAAACAACATTTGGCGATACAAATATAAAAACACATAAAGATAAATGGAATTATAATATGTTAATGATTTGGCGTGGATACGGCTGGGCAACGCTCATCGTTTTTGGCATCACATGGGTTGCCTGTTTGCTTGCTATGCAAGGCATCATGGAGGCTGAATATTACAAAGCTAACGAATGGCCTAAAACCATTGGTTTAATAGGGGCCGCAATGGCCACAGGACTTTTTGGCTATTACCTGAACCATAAAAAAAGAGCCAGTCACCTCAACGAAGAAACCGGTGTCATCACAAAATCCCCATCTCATACCATGTTTTTTATACCGGTAGAATACTGGGCCATTATCATCCCTTTATTTTTTACATGGGCGCACATGAAGTCGGCCGAAACCGATGCCAAAGAACTGGTACTGTTAGAAGCGCCGGTGTCGGGTGATCGTTACCTGGTTGATTATTCAAAATTGCTCAATGATTATGATGATAAATATAAGTATGGTGCCTTGGAGGTATCGGCTGTATCTACCACTCACGTAGTGGTTCTATATAGCAAACAGGCTTCAACTAAAAAGTCGGGAGCTCGGACTGATCTTAGAAATGGCGCTATGGATAAATTGGATTACTTCGATGGGTCAGGGGAATATACTATTTCTGAGCTCATTGAGTTTAAAGAATCGAATGCCATTTTTGAGGTATCCAGATCCCTCTAGCCTAACGATAAAAAGCGCATGATCTATGCGCTTTTTACAAAATAGCTGCTTAATAAAAGCCCACACGTACTTCTTCTGCTCCCCTTACAAACATCACTTAGGCAGGTTGTCTAAAATCTCTTGTTGCAGTTTGGCAGGGTCATTTCGCAAGCCATTAATAAATTCGGGGGGCACTTCGGTTTCGGCATCGTATTTTTCGGCCCAATCCATCATAGCCAGCATCATGGGCATAAGCTCTATGCCTTTTTGAGTGAGCGTGTAAACAAATCTTGAACCTTTAAGTGGGTCTTTTGATTTGTTAATGATCTCATTCGCCTCTAAATCACTAAGACGGGCCGCCAGTATGTTGGTGGATATGCCCTCCCCCGCTTCCATGAACTCGTGGTAGTACTTTCGCCCTTTAAACATTAAATCGCGAATAATGAGAAAGCTCCATTTATCCCCAAATTGACTCATGCCAAAGCGTACCGGACAGCCAGCCCATTCTTTTGTTTTTTTATCAACCATGGGGCCGATTTTACCCCATGAAAAAAACACTTGCAAATAACAAGTTAAGTTACTAGAGTTTTACTTGTTAAAAGCAAGTGTTTTTCAGGCAGGCTGCCCACGTTACCTGGGCGGCCATAAATCACACACCCGTAATTTTTAAAAGGATAGAAAAATGAAACTATACGCTATTGTGGGCTCGCCCAATTCGCGCAAAGTACTGGCCGTTGCCAGTCATGCAGGCATTAATCTGGATATTGAATATCTGGACCTGTTTGCAGGCGATACCCAGAACCCTGAATACACCGCATTAAACCCCAATGCCATGGTGCCTACCCTGATAGATGGGGATTTAACCCTGTGGGAGTCTAACGCCATTAACCAATATCTGGCCGAACGCTCTGAAAACCTTACCCTGTTCCCTAAGGACCTTGCCCTGCGAGCCGACATTGTGCGCTGGCAGTGCTGGGAGCTTGCGCACTTTAATCAGGCCTTTGGCACCCTGGCGCTTGAAGCCGTGGCCAAACCCTCGTTTATGGATGCACCGGGAAACCCCGCCATTATTGATTGGAGCAAAGAGCAATTAGCTCGCTTTGCCAGTGTGCTCAACCTGCACCTGCAGGGGCGCAAATACATGGTGGGCAATACCGTCACCATTGCAGACTATTCCATGATTCATGTTGAGTTTTTTAAGGAAACAATTCCCTTTGATTGGTCCCCCTACCCCCATGTGAATGCCTATTTTGAGCGCATGCGACAGGATGTGCACTGGGCAGCCACCGCCCCCACAAGCCCGGATGCCATTGGCCGAATTCCCGAAGAGATTAGTGCCGTGTAACTAGATTAACTGCACCCTGCCCATCATTCTTTGGGCGGGAGGATTTTCCTTTGGTAAAACATAAGGCCTGCCCTTCTGGTGAAGGAAGCGATCAAAAATTCAAGCAGACTCAATATTCAAAACACGCTCCAGTTCCAATTTCATGTGGGTGGCGTTTTTAGTGGACTTAAAATCACCACCAATATTTAGACTGCTGTATTGCAAATATTTAATAACCAAGTTGAATGTATCGCCCATGTCTTTTCCATTTACGCTGCCACCGGAAGACCTTAAAGTCTCAATGGCAGATATATCCGCCACATTAATTTTATGATGTTTTACTTTCTTGAAAAACCAGTATACCTGCACATCGCAGCCCTTCGGCGTCACTAGCACCTTGCATTTACGCCCCCATATCCAAAGACCTGCCACAAAAAACAAGCTACCAAATAAAGCGAACACCACACCAAAAAAGGCGGTATTAAGCGTTGCGATTACAATGCCTATTATTGAAAACAAGCCGCCCATACCTGCAAAGGCTAAACCTGCTTTAGAGCCTGGGGTTTCCAGCTTAATTTGATCTCCTACAGTGGAAACTGCCAGGCGTTTTTTAATGGCTTGTTTTTGGGAAATATTTAACGGGTTTTCTTTTAATTCTTCTTTTACGGTTTGACTGTCTTTGGTGACGAATACCGGCACTTCATAGGTACGATGGAAATTAATGCCTTCTAAGTTGCCTTTTACTTCTAGGGTCCAGCAATGATAGTGGTTATCGGGTTTGCTAGACGGAGTTTGGTCGGCGGGTACATCAAATAAAATTTGAACCTTAGTACCGCTGCCATATTGTTTAATTATTGCTGTTTGTTGCTTGGACCACACAATACTTTGATGAGACTTGGTTTCATTACCACTGCGGGTGGTCCAGTGTTTGGTACACACTAGGTTTAAGGAGTATTGATCACCGCTTTTAAAACGGGCCGGTACAATTAGGTTACCGCCCATACTCCCACCAATGACACTAGGGTAGGGGTTAAGTGTTAACGGCACCTTTTGAAAACGGTCCCACTCACGTTGAATGCGAATGGCGCGCTTTCCCACTAGGCTCGGAATGATTAAGAACAAAAATGAAAACACCGTGGCCACAGGATGTTCACCAAACATAGCCAATGAAAACGTGCCAAAAAATAGCGTGGCCAGGGCGGTTAAGAACCACGCTAGTTTTAAATTACTTTTCGCTTGGGAATAGATAGTGGCCGACGCCCAGGGCTGGTATGTGGTCCAAGGTTTTTCCGGGTCCGCATTTCTCACCTCCAGGTCCTCTTTTGAACCCGACCAGCTAAAGGCTATAATGCCTGCGCCCACTAGTATGAAAATAGAGGTGAATGAGGTCATGATTAAAAGTAACTTCCAGTTTAAGCTGCGGTCGTAAACCGATTCGCTAGGTAATTCAGGGTTATACCAAACCGTTATACTTTGATGCTGCCGCTGATCCTGTTTGAGCTTCGACATGAGTTCATAGGCATCTTCGCGGTCGCTACTGCTGCTGGTATTGATGCCCACTCTATCGCCTCTATATTTATCACCGGCTACCTGATAATTAAAAACGGCCTCCAGTTTATACATAGTGGTATACGAGCCATTGTCGTTACGACTTTGATAGCTGCTTACATTTGAACTCACCAGCTGGCCGTTAACCGCCTGCCAAGACTGCATATTCCACGCATCTATTAGTTGACTAAGCACCGCCACATAGAAAAACCCCAAACCGGCCAAAAAGAATATTCCGCCAAATATTACCCCTCCCTTTTTCATTTTTTCCCTTACTATTCTTAACTATCAATACAATTATTTTAAAATGTTTGGCAGTGCGCGCTTAGGCCCTCATAGACCATTCACTATTCCACAACATCCACACTAACCGTGCCCAGCCATTCACCACTTACGGTGACTTTATTACCCGCTTTAAGGAATTTGTTGGCACTGCTTTCTTTTTGACTTATGGCCAGCTTTTGAAAACGATCTAGATTTATAAGCTTGGCAAACCTTGCCTTCCACCTTGGCACATTAAAGGTCACGCCGCCGGGTGTGCCGGTGAGTATGATATCGCCTTTATTCATGGCCGTATTAGGGTACTTTTTGTGAATAAAGCGCAGCATATCTGTGGGCGTGTAAATTAAATTACGGGTATTTTCATTTTGCCTCATCTCGCCATCCACATGGGTTTGCAGCGTGACACAAGGTATGGCATTGGTTTGATGGACATTGGGCACCCATAACTGGCCATTAATGGGGGTAAAACCAGGATGGCTTTTAGAGGCGCCCCAGTAGTCATATCGATTTTTTTGATCTTCTCCCAATATGGCGATGCTTCTGGCCGACAAATCATTGGCCACTAAAAATCCAATCTTTGGCACAAAGGCGGGGCCATTAATATCTTTAGGGCTAATGTCTTCAAGCAGCACAAACGCCAGCTCTGCCTCATAATCTAATAGCGATAAAAGGCTAATGTCTTTTTCTTGAAGTAATTGTCCTATGCCAGGCTCCAGGTGTTCTGTCGCCAATAACAGTTCACTTTGAGAAGGAATAGCCACATGGCTGTCGCCCTGAATCAGGCTTATGCTGTTTTTTCTAAAAACGGGTGGGTCCAGGTTTGGGTCGAAACTCGAAGCGGTTTCATTAATATGCTTTGCATACGCTAAACCAATACCATAGATATTTTTATACTGAATATTCTCATTGCTGAAAGCACCTTGCTCAGGTGCTAAACAGGTAAAGCTGGCAGGTTGAATTTGTTGTGAAAGGCCCCGGTCCAGATACCAGTAAAAGAGAACCACAAACAACAATAATAAAGATGTTCCCCTAAGTATGACCGTTTTAGACGTTATCATTTTTATTATCCTTAACTGTGAAATTGAAGGCTTAGAAAAAATCCGAGGCCACAGTCTGCAACCTCGCTTGTTATACTATTTTTTCTGCGCACTAACGCCCATCAGATGTTCGACCTTTTCCACGTTTTTGAAACCGGCGGCTTTAAGGCGGCGGATAACGCCGTCAACAAAGCTGCTGCCGGTTTTTATGACGTGTGGATTTCCGGTGTAATGAAAAAGTCGTCCGCCCGGGCGCAATACCCGAAATACCTGGCGGTAAAATTCTTCACTATAGAGCTCTCCGGCCAGGGAAAAACGTGGTGGATCGTGAATAACCGAATCGAAAGAAGCAGCAGACATTTCCCGTATCAGCTCATAGCTGCTGCCTTGGCGTTGTACAATCCCTTCATTACCCAAATCATTTGACCAAGGGTTTTGCGCGCGCAGCCCCATTACCTCGGGGCTTAGCTCGATGGTAAGCACCTCGCTGGCGCCTAGTCGGTGGGCAGCGATGGCTGCATAACCTAGCCCGCTGCAGCAGTCCAGCACCTTGTCACCCTTGTGCACCGCTTGTTGAGACATCTCGGAGGCACTGGTAAAGGGGTCGGTTCCCTTGGAGATATGCATTTTAACGCCGCTAATTTCTAATAGAGGTGCTCCTGCCGTGGGCACAAGTTTGTAGTAGCCAGAGCTGCGGTCTTCAAGTGGGTCCATATCGCCATCGCGACAGAGGTAAATTCGTTGTTTCTTCTTAACGATTTTTTTAAGCTCGCTAATAGTCAGCTCATTGTCTTCGTCCAGCACTAGGCCCTGGTCACTTATGGAAAAGTCCTGCTCTGAAAGGTTTAAGTCTGTGGAGAGCCGGACGCTAGACAGTCCTTTGGCAATGGCCTCCAGCGCCTGTTGGGCATTGGTTGTATGAAGGTAGTAGCCGAGCATATGGTTGGTCTATTTAGTGAGAAATACTGACCGCACTATACACGCTTCAGCGTTGGCCGCTTACTAAAATAAGCCATTACGCGGGTTCTGAAACATGGGGTCAGTGGATGCTCTAAAGTGGCCGAATGGCCGATTTGGGGTGCTAACAGCACAGCTTTAGTGCCAGGAGCGGTCGTTTAATAGCGCCGCAAAAGGGTCGGAGCTGCCCAGCACTGGCGATTTAGCGCCATAGGGGCGACCCTTTATTACCTGGTTAACTTTTTACAGGTCCAGATTACGCTTTAAAACCTTTGATGAGGTAATAATTCGCGTAGTGCGATATAGCTCAGGATGTTTTTCACTGTCGGTATAACGCATAGGCTCGCCTGACGTTGGACTCACGAACCAGGAGATTTCTGGGCGGGAATCACCTAGCTGCTTTTTAAGCGCCTGCGGGGTAATACCTAGGGCTTCTGCCGCCGCATTGAACGTGCAACGTGTTTTTACTTCGTTTAGGTAATCAACTACCAGGGTAATTTTGTCCTGCACTGCAAGATGCTCCGTGTAAAGTTAAAAACTTATTATATATCGTTTGTACAGATCACGTACGCTAAATTCTTAATTACTAACGTTTAGCGCCATTTGATTCAGCATTTTTCTCTTTGCATGGGGTGCCGATAACCATAATCACGAATCCTTCTGGGATTAAATCGGATCTATCGTTGCCAAAGATGCTGGCTAACATGAGTAAAAAAGCGCCAAGTATCTACAGGGTTGGTGTCTGTTTACTCACAATGGTAATTGCCTCTCATTTACGGAGCAACGGGTTTACCGAGCAGGTCTTGCTGAGTGCGCTTAGGCAAAACGAAAGACCAGGCACAAACCAGTAATTATTATCCAATGTAAACCCGTGTTAATTGGCAAGCTTGGATGTGTTAATTTTAGCAAACAGCCAGGTAGCCAGTATGCCTAACACCGCAATGCCGGTGAGCAATAAAAAGTAATTCTGAAAGCCTTCAAGGCCCGGGGCGGCATCTAATATTCGCCCGGATATGGGTGCAAAAAAGATATCCGGGGTAAACCCCACCACCGAGATAATGCCCACGGCGGTGCCTGTATATTTTTTATTCACATTTGATTCTTGCACCAACGCAAAATAAATCCCCCTAATGCCATAAACCGCGATTAAGGTGACCACCAGATTGCAGCACACCAGTAACGTGATTGAATCTACAGGAGAAATAAAGCTTTGCACTAAATAGCCGGCTGCCAACAGAGTAAAGCTAAACAATATGGTGGTGCTTGCTTTAAATCGGTCTGCCAATAAACCCGCCAAAATTGCCGCGAAGGGCCGGGAATAGGCAATAATGGATGAGAAATATGCGGCATCTACCTCGTTAAACTGCATGACCTTCACCGCGTAAAGTGAGTAGTTATCCACCCCTTTAAATCCGCAGTAAGCGCAAATCACGATAATAGCCTGTAACAAAATTGTTTTTTGTTTTAATACCTGGGCCACACCATCCATTAATGGCTCACTGGCAGTTTGCTGGTTGTGATCAGTGGGCAGCTTCCAATAGATAAGTACCGCCGCCAAAGCCGTTATGGCAGAGTAAAAATAAATCACCATTTGAATAGCATGCAACCTGGCTTGGGGGGTGATGTTGTCGGTGGGCATGTAATAAGCAAATACAACCACCGCCAGACTGGCTACGACCGCAGATACTAACCCCCTGCCGCCATCCATAATGCCAAAGGCTATGCCCTGTTTCTCAACCCCGCCCCAATCTCGCGTGGCTTTAATGAGTGCTGCCCAAAATAACAAGATGGTGGTTAACCCCCAGAAACCATAGAGCCAGATTAGCCATTGTGCATCGCTGATATTGGCAAAGACCACACCGCCCGCGGCGGTAATAAATAGGGATACGGTAATTAAATTTTTGGCTGAGAAGCGGTCGGCCAATGCGCCGCCGGGAAAATACGCTAGCATAGCCACCACACCATAGGTGGCAAATATATCCCCTAGCTGGGCATTGGATAGTGAAAACACTTCTAGAATGGTTGGACGGAAATAACGCGTTATATGGAACGGCAGGCTGAAGATCATTTCACCGGCAAAAATTAGCAGTAAAATAATAAACCAGGAGTTTGGTTGTTTTTGATTCATCTAAACTCCTGAGTTAATGATCGTACCGCCTGCATGGTGTTACCCCAACACAGACAGACTATAACATCTTTTCATTTAATGCCTTTTTTAGTGATTAAATTAGTGGTTCGGGTTGATTACAGTACCTCGCCGCCAAATTCATCGCTTAAATTATCTAACGCGCCATTTAAAACCAGTGACATCATAGTAGGCATTATGTACTCACCTTTGAACCCGTTTGGATCGAAATATTGGCGCCAGGTTACCAATGAACCGCCTAAGCCATCCTTTTCAATAGTGATGACTCCTAGATGATTTTTAGCAGGGGCTTCCTCTGAATCCCGCACACTGTAGGAGTAGCCTTTTCCCGGCACCCAATGTATTACGTCTTCGGTGAGTGTATCGCCGCCAAATATGCAGATTCGGGTGGTACCCACATTGTTTTCCCCAGGCGTGATGGAGCGGCTGTTATCCACTTGAATTTCATGGTCTAACATTGGCAGCCATTCCCCCATGCTTTTATGATCGCCCATTCGA
>Ga0209396_1006563_pt1 | contig 10629 bp, 8 predicted proteins | sample GOMGulsemesocosm_6_FD_184638 | JGI IMG/M metagenome (GOLD analysis project Ga0209396, IMG submission 184638) | Methane-oxidizing microbial communities from mesocosms in the Gulf of Mexico - GOM8C Gulf of Mexico (SPAdes) (version 2) | ecosystem: Environmental > Aquatic > Marine > Cold seeps... | reverse complement strand
CCTGATCGAACCGTACAGTGGGGCGGGGTTATCCGGTGAGTGCCCTGCCTGTGTATTCGCCAAAGCTGAATCAGCGGATTCCAAGCTGGCGGACTTAGTTGAGAGAGCCATAACATCGGGCCTAATGTAAGAATGTGAGAGCACCGGTTCATAAATAGGGCAGCGAAGGCTAATAGATTTGGCCTTCGCCCCCGAAAAGGCGCCAATATAGCCCCTCATATTAATTCCCAACCACTGAAAAACAAAGGCTGAAGAACACTTCTTTAAATATTTCCTTAGACTTTTTTATAACCCGCGCCTTCCCCCTACTGAGAGGAGTGAACAGGCCGCGACCCAATCACAGACTTTTGTTAAACTAGCCAGCATTGGCACGGCTACCTTAGCTGAACCAAACAAGTGCTGAGCGCACAGTGACACGCCCTAGAAATCTCGAGAAAGCCCATGCCCAACACCCCTGCAGAGCGCACCCCAGCCACTTCAGCAAAAGCATCTGCCCGCCCGTACCCCTATAAAGATAAGTGCGAGGCGCTTGCAAGCGAGGCATACCAGCAACGTTTTGGCGGCATCGCGAGACTCTATGGCAAGGCGGCATTGATCGATCTGCAGCTCGCTCACTTTGCCGTCATTGGAGTTGGAGGTGTGGGTACTTGGGTCGCGGAGGCCTTAGCGCGCAGCGGAGTCGGTGAAATCACTCTGGTTGACCTGGACGATATTTGCATCACCAACAGCAATCGCCAGATTCACGCTTTACAGTCCACCATCGGTCGGCAAAAAACACAGGTGCTGGCCGAGCGCTTACGGGACATCAACCCGGAGATCGTCGTCCACGAAGTGGAAGATTTCCTCGATGGTGACAACATGGAAGAGGTGATTTTAGGATCAATGGATTGCGTCATAGACGCCATCGATGCCGGACAGGTGAAAGCCAAGCTCATCGCCCACTGTCGTCGCCACAAACAACTTATGCTGACCATCGGCTCTGCCGGCGGCAAGCTCGACCCCATGCAGATCACCCACTGCGACCTCAGCCGAACCACCAATGATCCACTGTTGGCCAAAGTGAGAAATAGCCTGCGGCGCCTGCACGGTTTCCCCCGCAACCCCAAGCGCTATTTTTCCGTGGAGGCCATCTATTCGGCCGAGCAGATGCGCTACCCAGATGCGGACGGCGGCACCTGCGCCACAAAAGATTACCTTGAGGGCGGCGTCAAACTCGATTGCAGTGGCGGTTTTGGGGCCGCCACCATGGTAACCGCCAGCTTCGGGCTGGTCGCCGTCTCCAGGGCTATTAAAAAGTATTTGGACAAGTGCTTACGCCAGCGCCAAGCTAGTTGATCAAAGCCGCCAAACTTATTCTTGAGCCATATCAACAGCCAATAAAGCCGCATTCACAAGCGCCGCAAAACCGTTACTGCGCGATACGCTTAAGTGTTTATCCAACCCGTAGCCGGCAAACGTTTGCTGTAACTCAGTACGGCTGATGTCTTCACTGCGCCGCCCTTGCACCAGCAACAGCAACAACACGGAGAGGCCCCGCACCACTCGCGCCTCCGAGTCGATGGCAAACTCATGGTAACCATTCACACAGCGGTGCTTTAACCACGCCGCCGATTCACACCCTTGCACCAAATTTTCGGCGCGGCGCAGCGCTGGCTGCTCAGGTAATTTATCACCCCACTTCATCAGGCGGCGATAACGCTGCTGCCAGCCTTGGTCGGCTAACTCGCTTAAGTCTAGGCCGTCTAGCACGGCGCCATTAAAGAAGTCTTCGCTGGTCGTGCTCGAAGCATTTAGCCTAGTAGTACCCTCCTCGGCGACATCCAGCGGCAGGTGCCGCAACGCATTCAATAAGCGCTCGACGTCCTCAGAAGTTGAGTAACCGGCCAAGGAGACTCGCAGCGCCGAAGGCACCCCCAAATGGGCGACCAATGGTTGCGCACAGTGCTGGCCGACACGCACAGCAATATCCTGTTCGTCCAGCCAGTGGGCTATATCCAACGCACTCCACGCGCAGTTGTCACTGGGCACAAATACCGCCAAGCCGAGGTTGCCTTCGGGCTGACTCAGTAACCGTAGGTGGGGTATTTTTTCTAATTCTGAATGCAGGTATTTCAGCAGCTCACTTTCATGCTCGTGAATGGCGACGCGATCGAGACCCTGTAAGAAATCCAACGCCGCCCCCAATCCGGCGATGGAGGCCAGCGCCGAGGTGCCTGCCTCAAAGCGGTGGGGCGCCGCCGCGAACTCACTGCCTTCCAGTGTCACCCGCGTGATCATCTCCCCGCCGCCCTGCCAGGGCGGCAGCGCCGCAAGTGCCGCCGCTCGGCCGTAAATAAAACCGATACCCGTGGGCCCATAAAATTTATGCGCCGACCCCACCAGGTAGTCACACCCCAGCGCCTGTACATCAACGGCTTCGTGCGCCAGCAATTGCGACGCGTCGAGTAGCCACTGACACGGGTGCTGGGCCAGCATTTCCCCAAACGCCTCTAAATCGGTCATACAGCCCAATACGTTAGAAGCCGCGGTAATACTCAGCAGCCGTGTGCGCTCATTTAACAACACCGGCAGTTGTGTAATATCGGGTCGTCCCAGCGAGTCAACGGGCAGAAAACGCAGTTTGATTTTCTGGCGCTGCGCCAACATCTGCCAAGGCACCAGATTCGCGTGATGATCCGCGGCACTGAGGATGATTTCATCACCTTCCTGCAGGGTTTGACCAATACTGCTGGCCAACAGGTTCAGCGCCTCGGTTGCACCGCGGGTATAAATCATCTCGCGAGCATCAGCCGCATGAACAAAAGCGGCCAACTTAACCCGCACGGCTTCAACCATCTCGGTGGCCGCGCGAGCCAAGCGATGACTGGAGCGGTGAGTATTGGCGTTGCTGTGGGTATAGAAATGTATAATCGCATCGAGCACACACTGTGGGCGCTGCGTAGTGGCCGCATTATCCAGATACACCAGCCGCTGGTTCTCCGCTTGAGCGAACAAGGGAAAGGCCTGTTTAAATTGCTGGGGGTCAAATGTCATAGGGCCTCAGGGCAGGGGTCGGTGGGTGTCGAGGAAGGTAGAATGCGCGCATTTTACACACAGCGCGACTGATATAAACCGGCTGGCAAGACTCAAGTCGCACAGAGGTCGAGATTTTTATGTGCTCCGCATTGACTCCGCAGGCAAGTTAAATACACGCCGAGTATTGATGGATGTCTGCTCGGCCACCTGCGCCAGGGCAAGCCCGCGTAGGTCGGCCAATACCTGTGCTACCTTCGGCAGCTGCAGAGGTGTATTAACCTGCCCCTGATAGCCACTGAGCGGCATATCCGGCGCGTCGGTTTCCAGCACCAGCGCCTCAAGCGGCAGCTCGGCAAAGGCGCGGCGCGTTTTCTTGGCTCGCTCATAGGTGATAGCGCCCCCCACTCCCAGAGCAAAACCCCGTCGCCAGTATTCCCGCGCCTGCTGCTCGCTGCCGGAAAAGCCGTGGACGACGCCCGCCACCTTCCCTGACCCGAGCTTATCCAGACAGCGTATAACCTCGTTGTGACAGCGGCGCACGTGCAGTATCACCGGCAAGTTGAACTCTGCGGCCAAGCGCAGCTGACATTCAAACAAACTCTGCTGCAGCTCCAGCGGCGTATCTATAGCGCCGTCCAGACCGCACTCCCCGAGGGCAATCGGGTCTTGCTCAACGATCCAAGCGCGCAACTCACACTCCAGTCGCGCCGTCACTGCAGGCCCCGTTTCAGCTGTCTGCAAGTAGCCATCTATCCACCAGGGGTGCAAACCCGCCGCCCGATAGAGCCGCGGCCGCTCAAACTTAGAGTTTAAAGAAAGAGGGCTCAAGGAGGTAACCAGAGACCGCGCCTCAAGCCACTGCTCTGGGCAGACACCCGGAATCACAATCGCGGTAATAGACGCTTGGGCAGCAGCCCTCAATAGCGCAGGCAAGCCCTGCCTCAAGGCGTTGAAGTCTAGGTGGCAATGACTGTCGATGTACATTGGTCTACTCTCGGCCTTAATTCTTTTACAGACGCTGTCTCAGGCCTGCATTATAAAATGATTGCGTTAGAATAGCGCCTCGATCAATAACCGTGCCCTAGCCACTGACATGACCAAGCCGCCCCCCCAGAACCTGCCATTGGCGATTAACACCGTCAAGCTCTACCGCGGTATGCAGCTGGCCACAGAAGCTCTGCTACAAGCGCGTCTCAATTGGGCTGAGGAGCAGGTGGGAGAATTCCGTTTTAGCCTACAGCTGGGCCGCGGTCGGCGAACCTATTTAAGACACGGTCAAAAGCCTGGCTCAGGTTTATCGCGCCGCAGCTTGTTAAAGCGTCCAAAGCTCGTCCACGAATTTAAGCTGGTGTACGGGCGCCGCTGCATCGAGGAGGTGTTCGACGCCGAGCACTATCACCGCTGGAAGTCTTTTGTTGAACTGCTAAACAATACCGCTCACAACAGCGAGACAACTGCGCCGCGAGAGCCACTGACACCGCTGCGCCACCTAAGCCATATCGTGCTGCACGAATTCTCACACTTTGTGCAGGCGATACTGGGGCAGCGCTACCGAGGTTCGGTTCACAACCCCGAGTTCTATCGCATACTCGCAGACAGCTACGCGGCCAACAGTGATCAACTGGTCATGGCGCATATTTTAAAGGCCTGCGTCGATTGCCCAGAGACAACGAGAGCACTGCAGACGGGCTACGGCAGTCAGCGACTGCCACTGCCCGTCGCTGCAGCGGCTACCGACAAAGACAAGCAAGGTTTCCAGCGCGGTCAAAAAGTCAGTTTTGTCTACCGTCAAAAAATCTACACAGGCACTATCACACGCCTTAATAAACAGCGCGCCAGTGTCGCCTGTCAGAATGCAGAGTTTCCCCGTGCACTGATCCCCTACGCTCAGCTGCAAGAATGCACACTGGAATAAAGCCGCAGTAGAGCTCAGTCTCAGGCACAGATACCTTGGCGACTGACGCGAACAAGGAACGCCTCGGCCTCGGCCTGGGGCAGAGGCCGACTGAAGAAAAAACCCTGAATGACATCGCAGCCGATAGACGCCAAATACTCCACCTGCTGGGCGTCCTCGACCCCCTCGGCCACCACGTCGAGATTTAATGCGTGGGCCATGATGACGATGGCGGATATGATAGCGCGTACCTCTTCCTCTTCTTGAGCCTCAACAATAAACTGTCGGTCTATTTTTAAGGTATCAACCGGAAAGGAGCGCAGGTAGCTCAGGGACGAGTAACCCGTACCAAAATCATCAAGCGAGACCTTAACCCCCAAGCGTTTGATTTTTTCCAGTACCGCCAGGTTGTCTTCGTGATTGGACATGATGGCCGACTCGGTCAACTCAACGGTCAAGTACCGAGCCGGTAGGCCACTGGCTTCCAGCGCCTGCTCTACTAGCAGCGCGACGTCTTGACGCTCGAACTGGCGGCTGGAGACATTCACCGAAACGCGGGTATTGAGTAAACCCTGCTGGCGCCAAGCCTTGGCGATACGACAAGTCTCATGCATCACCCAGGCGCCCAACTCGACAATCATGCCCGTCTCCTCGGCCAGAGGAATGAAGTGCACAGGAGAAATCATGCCCTTGCTCGGATGCTCCCAGCGCACCAGTGCCTCTAGGCCATAGACTTGTCGCGAGGGCAGCTTAATCTGCGGCTGAAAATAGAGCTTCAATTGCTGTTTTTCGATTGCCGCCCGCAGCTCGTTCTCTCGCTCAATACGGTCGGCAATGGCCTCATTGAGGTCTTCGGAATAAAACTGGAAGTTATTTTTACCCTGGGATTTAGCGTGGTACATGGCGATATCGGCGAACTTGATCAGGTCGTCCGGGCTGGTGCCATTATCCGGATAGAGCGTAATACCGATGCTGGTGGTGATACGCAGGTGCTGCCCCTTAAGCACAAAATCTCGGCTCATCGATTCAATAATACGCTGCGCCACCAAGCTGGCATCCGCAGCCTGCTGCAGGCGCGGCAACACCACTGTAAATTCATCGCCTCCCAGTCGAGCCACCAAATCACCCGACAAAAGGTCTTCTCCCCTTAGCTGTAGCGTATCCGGTCGCACCAGCATATCTTCGTCGCGCATGGACTCGCTGACCCGGCGGGCAAATAGCTGCAGCAGCTCATCGCCGACATCATGCCCCAAGCTGTCATTGATGGTTTTGAAATTATCGATGTCAAGAAACAACAGAGCAATACGCTCACCACTGCGACCGGCTGCGGCAATGGTGTTGCTCAGCAGGTAGTGAAACATTCGGCGGTTGGGCAGACGCGTAAGACTGTCGTGGTAGGCGATAAAGCGAATTCTTTCATCGCTGTCGACCAGCGACTGGGCCATATCGTTAAACCCCTTACTTAAATCGCTCAACTCATCACAGCCACCGAGTGACACCAGCGTCTTCAAGTGGCCCTCGCCTATATCCCGACTAGCGTAGGCCAGCTCACGCAATGGCACTATGACCGAGCGCCGCAGGAAGACAAACAGCAACAACAGCGTAAACGCAATAGAGGCCAACGTAATCGCTAATATTTCCAGCGCCAGTGCCTGCGCCTTGGCGTGCGCCGCCGCCACATTCACTCGATAGCGTATTCGATAACCCAGCTGGGTTTGCACCTGTAGCTGGTAATAGCCCTCCTCTGTAGGCTCCAGCAGGCCAGATCGGCTTTCGCTGCTGCCACGGAGGTCGAAGGTGGCAGCGCCTAGGTCGCCGACAGAAAACAGCAGTTCCCCCTGCTCGCTGTAGAAATCAACGGCCTGCTGCCTCTCCACCAATAGTGCTTGCAGGCTACCCTGCAACCAGTCAAGCCGCACCGTAATACCGAGAAAGCCGCGCAAGGTTTTTTTCTCTCGAGCTTCCTCCACACTTAAATTAACCAGCCGCAGCGCCTTAAAAGCATAGAGCACGTGTTCATCGGTATCCGGATTGATTAAGATCTCGTGATAGATTGCATCATTGCTGCCGTCCAGCTGCGAAAACCAACGGCTTCCATTTTCCTCATCGTTGCGGTTGAGATAGTCGCTGCGCGACCAGTGACTGTCCTCATAACCGTCTGTGAGGATAAAACGAATTTCATCATAGATGGGGAAGGCACGCTGGTAATCGGCAAAGCGCTCCAGCAATCCACGCTGATAAATTTTATAGCGTGCGTATTCATCCTCTACCAGAGCGTAACGAATCATTACCTTGTCACTGGATAAAAGTTCTATATTCGCCTGTACCTGTGAAAATGTTAAATCCACCTCCTGCCGCAACTGACTCACCTGCGAGCGCATACGACTGATCAATTTTGTTTCTTCACTTTCCAGCAAATAACGATAGGCAGTACCTCCCAGCACCAGAAGGGGGACAATCACCAGCGGCATAACCAATAGATTAAACTGGCTCTGAAGTCGCACGTCTAATCAACCAGTTGCTGAAAACTCTTCGTCAATTTCCTCACCAATCGAGCCGGCATCGGGCTAAAAAATTCAGAGCTTGCCAGGGCCTGCGAGCTCGGAAAAATAGTAGCGTCCTCGAGAAACTCTTCAGACAAATACTCGTGGGCAGCGAGATTTGGCGGTGCACAATAAACATATTCAGCCAGCCGAGCAGCTATTTTAGGTTGATTTAAAAACTCAACAAACTGCCAAGCGGCGTCTTGATTCGTGGATTTTGATGAGACTGTCAGATAATCAACCCAGATATTGCCGCCCTCACTTGGCAGCACATACTCGATATTGTCATTGTGCTCTTGCAGCATTAGCGCATCGCCGCTATACATCATGGCCGCTAAAGTCTCACCACTGAGCAACGACGAAGTTTCATCCAGATCGACATAACTATAACTGCCTACCGACGGCCCCTGTTCATGCATCAACGCCAAAGCCTCATTAAGCGCCTGAGCATTGGTACTGTTGGCTGAGTAGCCCAACGATTTCAGCGCCATGCCCACAACCTCTCGGCCAGAATCCATCAACGTTAACTTTCCGACAAGAGATTTATCCGGTTCAAAAAAATGCTGCCAGCTGGTCATAGGCGTCGCCACCAGATCGCTTCGGTAGGCAATACCCAAGGTGCCCCAAAAGTAAGGAACCGCATAGCTCTGGGCCACGGGGAAAACGTCCAACCACCGAGGATCAATGGTTTTAATACTGGCGGGCAACGGTTGCGGCAATGGGCTCAACCAGCCTTGATCTACATAGCTCTTAAGCATGAATCCGCTCACCAAGAGCAGGTCATAACCTGCACCCTGATTACTGGCGAGCAATTCATCACGCGCCTCATCCGAGGCGTAGTAAACCTCTTTAACCTCAATACCCGTCTGCCGCTGAAACTCTTGTAAGAGCTCAGGATCCATGTAATCGGCCCAATTAAGAAAAACCAACGGTTCTTTCTCAGCGGCGAACAGAGGTGAAAAATAACTACAAAAAGACAACAGCAGAAAGAAAAACTTTAAATAAGCCATTAGAAACGGTCATCCTCACACTTACAAATGAATATGTATCGCCCTGCCACCCAAACTGAGCACTACAGAGAACCGGCGTCGTTAAAGCATAGAAGCCCCGCCAAAATAATTCGTAAGACAGAAAAAGCATAAACACAGAACCCTATAGTACAGAATCTCGATACCGGTATTAATCCTTGCGCTTACGTTTGAAAATTAGGTTTAAGTCTAGGTGCTTGAAATAGCCATTGACCCGCCAGTTCTAACGGCGGCGTTCACCTTGCACTCCAGTTTCAGACGTACTTCTGAGACGACAAACACGACATCGCCCTGCCGCGGCTTAACCCCGATAAATTTAGCCGAACGAATCGCTGCTGCTTATACTCACTAGAAATATAACCCTGCGAGCCGTTTACCTATAGGGAAAAGCAAGATAATCAAGAAACTGGGCGTGCCATATGATAGGGAAAAAATGCAAGACAATCACACCCAAAGCTCAAAAAACGATACTTTTATGGCCATATAACTTGGAAGTTAAAAACCATATTCTTAAAATGATAGGGCCCAACCTGAAATCCTCAACTATCATTATTACGGCCACCCCACCAAGGAATGATTGTCGATCGATTTATCGAGGCACTAGCAGACTGTTGAGATTCTCTGATTTTCTACGCCTGATGGCGAAACATGGATTTTTCGTCAAAATTGGCGACTGCTAAGTCGCTGCCCTCGTTAACTGATGGAGGGTGTGAGAAAAGATAACACCGCCCAACGGCTGCGGCATATCGTCTGTAACCAGTCAACCCTTCAACTCATGACTCTCAGGTAATAATCATGCGTAATCTAATAATAAGCTGTGGTTTGGTACTTACCAGCTTCTGTACGGCTGTTGTTGCGGAAACAAAACATTACGTTGTCGGGGTCGAAGCGTTTGATTACTACCCACTCTACGCCTTTGGAAAGCGCGACAGCCTCTCCGAAGACCTTCTCAATGCCTTCGCCGTCGAGGCAAGCATTACCTTTGAATATAAACCTCTGGACATCAACCGCCTTTACCATGAGCTTCTCATCGACGGTAGCGTCGACTTTAAATACCCAGACAACGCTTACTGGGGAGGAGACAAGAAGAAAGGGTCAACCGTCCTATACAGTTCACCAGCCGTTCCCTACACAGATGGCGTGCTTGTACCAAAGGCCAACAAAGGCAAAAGCCTCGACAGCTTAACCCGGCTGGGCATGCCCACCGGTTTCACGCCTCAGTCATATGGTGACCTCGAAAAGAGCGGCGCACTAAAGCTCAAACGTCACTATGAAATCGATCGGCTGGTAAAAGACGTCATGCTGGGTAAAACCCAAGGCCTCTATAGCAATGTCACCGTTGCTCAGCACCTTGTCGACAAGGATTACGGATCATCGCTCACCTACGATCCAGGTTTGCCTCACTCAGACAGCCACTACCATCTATCAACTATCAAACACGGCAACATCATCAAGCAGTTCAATGACTTTCTTAAAAACAACCCCGACCTTATTAACACCTTAAAAGAGAAGTACAAATAATCAAAAATAAACGTTTAAAGAGCCTTAAAAAGAAGGTTTTCTCAAGAGTCCTGTTCATCAGCAGCCGTCAACGCATAAGCAAAAGGCCTTCCTCTGTGAAGAGAAGGGCCTCGGCACAAGCTCAACACTGACGGCCCCTGTTACTTGCCTTCGCCGCCGAAACACACACCGCCAACGAGCGGAATGTGCGTCGGGTCGCAGTTGTATATCAGGCGGCCACGGTCTCCGTAGGTATAATCCAAGATAACCTCCGTAGCCGCACTCGGCGCCATACTGGTTGCCGGTTTATCTTGCAGTGTGGATTTAGGCCGTGGGTAATCGGCCCAATCTTTTGGAGGATGCCAGCCTGGGGGGGATGATATACGCGCACGGATACCATTAATGGGGTAGAGCGCACGGCGCTCTAGAATGGCCTGCGCCATAGTCGCAACACGCTTAGGTTCCGCCACGGCCAGATTATTATACTCGCTTGGGTCCACAGACAAATCGAAAAGCTCGTGGGTCACAGTCGTGGCTAAGGGTTCAATATCAACCCACTGAACCAGCTTCCAATCACCATCTATGGCCGTAAAACTAAAGCGGTTGTAGAGCGGTATTTCAGAGGCAAAGAAAAACATATCATGTTTAA
>Ga0209396_1006561_pt1 | contig 10632 bp, 11 predicted proteins | sample GOMGulsemesocosm_6_FD_184638 | JGI IMG/M metagenome (GOLD analysis project Ga0209396, IMG submission 184638) | Methane-oxidizing microbial communities from mesocosms in the Gulf of Mexico - GOM8C Gulf of Mexico (SPAdes) (version 2) | ecosystem: Environmental > Aquatic > Marine > Cold seeps... | reverse complement strand
GCTAAGATGTCTTCAAATCCAAAAAATGTTTTTGCTACTATATTCATTAAACAATAATTTTGTGCAAATATACGTAGTATTAGTGCGATATATTTTAAAATATCAAAAGAAAGTCTATTTTTGTACATAATATGAAAAGATTCCTATTACTTCTAACACTATTAATCAGTTTTGTCGGCCTTTCCCAAAAGGTTGGACTTGTGTTTAGTGGTGGAGGAGCAACAGGATTAGCTCATATTGGAGTTTTAAAAGCGTTGGAGGAAAACAATATTCCAATTGATTACATCACAGGAACATCTGCTGGTGCATTGATTGGAGCTATGTATGCATCAGGCTACTCCCCTTTAGAAATTGAGTACTTAGCTTTATCCGATAAGTTTCTATTGATGTCTCAAGGAGAACTAGAAGAAGCTTATAAATACTACATTTATAATTCAGATATTGATGCTAGTGTGTTTAGTTTTAGATTCTCTGAAGATTCAACTTTACAAAAATCATTACCTACAAACTTAATTAATCCTACTTTTTCTGATTTTGAGTTAATGGCATTATTGTCTACGAATCCTAAAAATGCAGAACACTCATTTGACAATTTATTTATTCCATTTAGATGCGTAGCTTCAAATATATCGACAAAAGAAAGTGTACTGTTTAAAAATGGCCCATTAAATGTTGCAGTAAGATCATCTATGACCTACCCTTTTTACATAAGTCCTATTTCAGTTAACGGTACTTTAATGTATGATGGTGGATTGTATAATAACTTTCCTTCGACTGAAATGTATGAAGAGTTCAATGTAGATTTTATTATTGGTAGTAATGTATCTTATAACGAACCGCCTCCTGTTGCTGATGATTTAATGTCACAAATAAAAAATATGTTTTCTTCCCATTCTAATTATGATTTGCCTTGTGATCAAGGAATAATAATAAAACCACAGTTAGGAGATATAGGTGTATTTGATTTTGACAGAGCGAAAGATGCCATAGAAATTGGTTACCAATCCACATTAGAATTAATTGATTCATTAAAAAACTCTATTGAAAAGCGAACATCTAAGCAGGCTTTACAAGATAAAAGAGAAGCTTATAAAAAACAGAAAATAAAAATAAAAATAAAAGATGTTAAAACAGTTGGATTAGGCCAAGAAGAAAATCAATATATAAAACGAAAATTATTAAAAGGGAAAAAAAATGAACAATTAGACTATTTTACTTTGAAAAAAAGATTTTTCAATCTTTACCAAGGCGAATTAATCTTATCTATTTTCCCTACTCTACAACACAATTCCGATTCTACTCAAACATTGGTCACTCAAATTAGAAAACAAAAAGCATTTAAAGCATCCGTTGGCGGTTCATTCTCTTCAAAACCTGTTAACACCGGTTTTATTGGGCTATCCTATACCAATTTTAATGGTTCACCTTTAAATGTATATGCAAATGCATATTTTGGTAATTTTTACGGTTCAGTTAAACTTGGTTCAAAATTTCATTTACCTACCAGAAACAATTCCTATTTGGAACCTATATTCGTTATGAATAGATGGGATTACTTTACATCTTTCACTACTTTTTTTGAGGAAACTAAACCTTCTTTTTTAGTAATAAATGAGAGATTCTGGGGAATCAAATACAACCTCCCTATTTCCTCAAAAGGAAAGTTTGTCGTAGATTTTAAAAATGGAATTAACGAATTTGACTATTATCAAACTAAAAATTTCACCAATAAAGACACAACTGATTTTACATCAATTTTATATTACACACCTGGATTAACGTATACAAGAAACAAATTAAATAGAAAACAGTTCGCTTCTGCTGGTTCGTTTTTAGAATTAAAAACGAGATATGTTCATGCCATAGAAAAAGGAATCCCTGGGTCAACTGCTATCCATGATGAAACATTAGACAATACATTTAGAAATTGGTTTTATGCTAAAATAAAATACAAAAACTTTTTCATGCAAAAAGGTGTGTATCGTTTAGGTATTAACTTGGAAGGGTATTATGCGTTTAAACCATTTTTAGGAAATTATACATCCACTATTTTGTCTACCGAACAATTCAATCCATACGTAGATTCTAAAACTATTTTCAACCCAAACTATAGGTCTCAGCAGTATTTTTCAGTAGGCTTAACAAATGTTTTTACTTTAAAAGATAAACTTGATCTTAGAATAGAGGCTTACTATTTTCAACCCATTCAAAGTATACTTGAAAAAAATGGGCACGCAGAACACTCTTCATTCTTCTTAACAGCCTACGAATCCGCATCTGCATCCTTAATTTACCATACCGTAATAGGCCCTTTAAGGGCTACTTTTGATTACTATGGTCAAGGAACACAAGACTATACATTCTCATTTAGACTAAGCTACGGCTTTGTAATATTTAACGAAAGAAGTTTAAAGTAATATGGAAACATTAATATTAAGTTCAATACAAATTGAACAAAAAATTGAAAGAATTGCCTATGAAATATTTGAAAATTCTTTTAACGAATCACAATTACTAATCGGTGGAATTAAAGGAAATGGTTTTCAATTTGCTCAAAGGCTAGTTGTAAAATTGAATCAGATATCAGAAGGTTCTTTTCCAAAAGGCATTAATTTGTTTGAGGTATCTGTCAACAAAACCAATCCTTTAAATCATTCTATAGATTTAACTATTCCTGATAATGAACTAGACAACAAAGCTGTAATATTGGTTGATGACGTAATCAACTCAGGGTCTACATTGATTCATGCCACATCAAGAATTTTACAACAATCTGTTAAAACTATTAAAACAGCAATTCTAGTAAATAGAACTCATAGACGCTACCCCATTTTAGCAGATTATGTTGGTTTAGACATTACAACTACTATTCAAGACAATATAATTGTAGAATTTGGTGAGAATGAAAAGGCATATTTAGTATAATTTTATATCACATAAATTGGCTACAGAAACTCAAAATATATTTTTAACACGTAAGGAAACTTTAGTGTGTAATCAATGCTATAATTCTATCCCAAAAGGTCAGCATTTTGTTGCCGAAACTGAAAAAAACAAAGGCACCTGTTTAAAATGTTCTACATTTAGAAGTTATTCTTTTTTACCTTCTGGTGATGCAGCTATGACCAGAAGATCAAAAAAACACAGCTCACGCTGTGGTGTTGTTCAGCAATGGAATCATAGAAGGAAACGATATGAGCGCAAAGGACAATTCATAGAATTAAGTGCTATTGCGTTAGCAAAACAAGAATGTGAAAGCGATAAAGAGAAACGCGCTATATCAAATAAAAAAGCGGCTATTAAACGTGAAGCAGATGACAAAATCTACATTAAAGAATTTTCAATTGCCATTAAAAACAGATACCCCTTCTGCCCAACAAATAGAGAAGTTGAAATTGCACAACATGCCTGTTTAAAGCATAGTGGTAGAGTTGGTAGAACTGCAAATGCAAAACAATTTGACATAAAAATGATTGACTTAGCTGTTGAGGCTCACATTAGACATGCCGAAACGAATTATGATACTCAATTTGGAAAAGGTAAGGGTAAAAGAGAAATTAGGTCAAACCTAAAATATGACATATTAAAAATTATGGGAAATTGGCGAAAATCATAACTCAATTTTCATGTTATTATTTATAATCATTTACTAAAATTGCAAAATCTAAATTGTATTCGTATTTTTGCACTCCAATTTAGGAAACAAAATGACTGATTTAGAAAGAGAAGAAGAAAAACTGAACCGTAAAATTAAAAAAACAGTTTGGAATGCTATCAATGAATACGATATGATTCAAGATGGTGATAAATTAATGATTTGTTTGTCTGGTGGTAAAGATAGTTACACTATGCTAGACATCATGATGCAAATTCAGAAAGCTTCTGTATTCAATTTTGAAATTGTTGCTGTAAATTTAGATCAGAAACAACCAGGTTTCCCTGAACATATCCTTCCTGAATACCTTAAAAATGTAGGGGTTGATTTTGAAATAGTAGAAGAAGATACGTACAGTATTGTTAAAGATAAAACGCCAGAAGGTAAAACAACATGTAGTCTTTGTTCAAGGTTAAGACGTGGTAATTTATACTCTGCCGCTGAACGTTTAGGGTGTAATAAACTAATGTTAGGTCATCATAGAGAAGATATTTTAGAAACATTCTTCTTAAATTTATTTTTTGCCGGAAAAATTGAAACCATGCCAGCAAAATACAAAACAAATGATGATCGTTTTGAAGTTTTACGTCCTTTAGCCTATGTAAAAGAAGCTGATATTGTTAGATTAGCCGAAATTAGAGAGTACCCTATTATTCCATGTAATCTTTGTGGTTCCCAACCAAATATGCAACGTCAAATTACAAAAGCTATGTTAAATACATGGGCTGAAAAATATCCACAACGAAAGGAAATTATTTTCACAGCACTAAAGAACATTTCTCCAACTCACATGTTAGACCACGACTTATATGACTTTAAGAACTTAGAATCTATGTTAACAGGTGATACTAAAGTCGGTAAGGAATTTGATATGCTTTAAAAAAAGAGTACCTTTAGAGAAATAACTTTTTTTAATGAGAACAATTTTATCTTTAATTGCTATGTTAATGGCAGTAACTTTAAGTGCTCAATTCCCTACATATTATAATAATGTTAATTTAAATTTGGATGAACTTTCATTTTAAAATAATATATCTCTTAACTCTATTCGCTTCTTTTTTAAGTTGTCATACTGTCAACCATATTGATGATGTAAATAATAATCAAAAGTCAATCACTCGACTAAATTTGAGCTATCAAAATTTGACAGAGATTCCATCAATAGTTTTTGAAATGGAAAACCTAAAAGTTTTAAATTTAAACAATAACAAAATTACAGAAATACCGCCAGAAATTGGGAATTTAATCCATCTTGAAAGATTAATACTTAGTAATAATAAAATTGTAGAAGTAGCAGATGAAATTGGTCACCTTAAAGCTTTAAAAAACTTATCGCTGAGAACAAATAAAATTGATCAACTTCCCGCTTCAATTGGAGACTTAGAAAACTTAGAGGTATTAAAAATTGGATTTAATCAATTAGTTGAACTACCTGATGAAATATGTAATCTCAAAAAATTAACCCAACTATATACTGAATATAATCGGCTAGAATTTTTACCCAAAGAAATAGGTTCCCTAACTTTAACAGACCTATTTATAAATCAAAACAATTTAAAAACTTTACCTAATAGTTTTTATAACCTATCTAGTATCATTAGATTAAATATTTCAAATTCAGGTAATGCAATCACCTTAAAAAATGAGTTTTGTAAACTACGTAGAATTGAACAATTGACAATAGACTTTAACACGTTAACTTTCGCTCCAAGATGTTTAGAAATAAGAGCAAGAAGTAACCCTAGATTTAGTATTACTGTTAATTAAAACAACTTTAAAGATTCAAAACTGTTAGATTCCCGACACTTTTTAGAATTAAAATTTTATAATTTTGTAGCGTAAATTGAGACCCTATAAATTATGGTTACTTTCTAATTTACTAAAAATAATTTGATTTGTTTACTAATTACTTTATACATACCTTTAATACAATTATGGAAATAGTCAAAAATTCAAAACACATTCTCACCCAATTAGTACATTTAATTAATTCATTAACAAAAGATGAATACACATCTCAATTGAATATGCTAAATAAATCTACAATAGGTCAACACATAAGACATGTAGTTGAATTTTACAATGAACTTGAAAAAGGATACTCAATTGGTAAGATTGATTATGACAATAGAAAACGAAACTTATCTTTTGAAACCAATCAAGGCCTTGTAAAAGGTGAACTTCATAAAATTATGGACACTATCAAAAATTATGATCTAGAAAAAGAGTTACTCGTAGAGTCAAATTATGGATTATCCGAAAAAGGGAAAATCTATAGTAAATCGTCTTGTAGACGGGAAATTGTTTATGTATTAGATCATGCCGTACACCATTTAGCCATAATAAAAATAGCCATTCAAACTAAGTATAAACACATTAATTTAGATGCAGATATTGGTATTGCTCCATCTACTTTAAGAAATATAAAAAAAATATGTGTACAGTAACTTATCTTCCTAAAGGTGAATTTGACTATATACTAACCTCTAATAGAGATGAAAGTATAAATAGAGCTAATGCTTTACATCCAAAGATTGAAAAAATTGGAAATACGAATGTTCTCTTTCCTAAAGATGGTTCTAAAAAAGGAACCTGGGTTGGAGTAACTGAAAATAATAGAACGCTTTGTCTGTTAAATGGAGCATTTGAAAAACATATATCTACCTATAACTATGTAAAAAGTAGAGGTTTAATAGTTTTAGATTTTTTTAATCCTTTCCCTACTTCAGATTTAGTGAATAATTACGATTTAAATAAAGTTGAACCATTTACACTAATCATTATTGATGTCATTCAAAACAAAAGATATTTAACTCAATTAAAATGGGATGGAAAAACTAGATTTATTAAAAAATTGAATCCCGACTCATATCACATTTGGTCCTCTGCAACACTTTACACCAAAGAAGAGATTGAGTACAAAGAAAACTTTTTCAAACAATTAAACCCAAATAAATTAGATGGAAATTCTATTTTTAGGTTTCATGAGCACAGTACATCTGAAGCTCCATTATTAATGAAATACATTAACAAGAGATCCCCAGTAGAAACTATAAGTACAACTCAAATTGAATCCTTTGGAGATAATGCTACCATTATATACAAGTCTTTTAAAGAGAATAACGAAACCAGAGAACAAATTAATTTTAAATCATAAATGTCAAAAGACGGCGCAATAATAGTATTGGCTTGGCCAAAAACAAAAGTAGCACAAGAGGGTAAGTGGTATGACACACCAATGCGTTGGCTCGGACTCCTTAAAGAAGGATACTACACCGTAGGTCATGCTGCCTTTATACTCGTTGACTTTGAAACATTAGAGTTTAAATACTATGATTTCGGAAGATACCATACGCCTGCAAAAAAAGGCAGGGTTAGGTCATATGATACTGATCCGGAATTAAAGTTAGAAACAAAGGCTAAAATAAAGGATGAGGAAATTCAAAACATTGAAGAATTAATGAATGAATTACAAGACAAAAAAGCCTGTCATGGAGACGGTGAACTTTGGGCATCATCTTATTACAACATAGATTTATCAAAAGCATTTAATAAAGCAAAAAAGATGCAAGACCAAGGCACAATTTGTTATGGCCCATTAAGTTTAAAAGGAACCAATTGTTCAAGATTTGTATCGCAAGTGACAAAAGCATCCACTAATTGTTGGTTCATGAAACTTAAGTTAACACTACCCTACACTGTCTCTGCTTCACCAAAGTTTAATATCAGAATAATAAACCAAAGCATGAAGTATTATGTCTTGAGCAAAACAGATACAGAAGTTGTAAGAAATAAAACGTTAATCCCTAAGTTCTTATGATAGAACGAACAGTCCTTGGCATCATATTAGAATCAAATAAGCCTACTAACATTCCTATAAACTCACAATGGTTAGCAGGACAAGGAGCAGGATCTTGGTTTAATATAGAATCAACAGATATTGAAAATCAATATAATATTAGCCGTTTTGATAAAGAAGGTAACCTAGAATTCAAAGCTGAATTTAAAAAACAACACAACGCAGAATTTTGTATTGATTGCCCTTATGCGTTTACGTATTTATCACATTATAAAGTATGTCATATTATTCAACATGGTATGATTTTTAAATTTTTGAATATTCTTAATTAAGAATTTATTGTAACTTTACATAAAATTAAATTAACACCCTATGATTAAGATTACTTTAACTACATTAATTGCTATTATTTTTTTAATATCAGCAAATGCTCAAAATAATGCAAACTGTATAGACATGGCACCGTTTTGCTTGGGAACCACCTACACTTCAGCAATTGGAGGCACTAGCGAACCAGGCAATGATTATGATTGTTTATCAAGTACTCCAAACCCATCTTGGTACTTTTTGAAAACCAGTATTGCCGGACAAATAGACTTATTACTTAGTGCCCCTTCAGATATTGACTTTATTATTTACGGACCATTTACAGATTACGCTGATATTTCCAATAATTGTGGAACTTTAGGCCAAATTAACTCTCAAATTGAAGACTGTAGCTATTCAGTTACAAATATGGAAACCCCATCTATCACTTCTACAACCCCTGGAGAATACTACTTATTATTAGTTACCAATTATGCTAATTCAGTACAAGACATAACACTTGTTCAAACTGGAGGTAACGGTCTATTAGACTGCTCTGTTTTTAATGAACCCGCATTTCAAGCTATGACCGGAAATATATTTTTTGATGTAAATCAAAATGGTATAAATGACGTTGATGACATTCCTATTCCAAATTTTAGTTACCAAGTTTCTCCAACTAACTTTACTGGTTATTCAAATTACAACGGTCTAATTAATTATAACACCCAAACAACAGACACTGTAGACTACATAGTAAGTTCAACCCAAACCGATTGGACGCCAACAACAACGAATCCTTACCTTTTCACATTAGATACTACTAACAATATTATGGATACGTTATTTTTTGGTTTCTACCCAAATAGTATAATTCAAGACGTTGATTTTGACATTGTAAATAACATAACACAGTGTGTTGCCAATTCTGTAATTTGGATCAACATTAATAATATTGGAACTGACACCGTAAATGGAAATTATATCTTCAATATACCTAATGAACTTCAATTTGTAAGTAGCACACAAAATTATGATTCTATCATTAACAATACCATCCACTTTTCATTCGACAGTTTATACTTATTTGAAGCTATTACTTTCCCTATTCAATTACAACCTATTTCAGGCGGAATTATAAACATAGGAGATACAATGATTTACTCTGCTCAATTAGATTTATATTCACTAGAGAACACTTTTATTTTTAACTATAATGACACGATAGAATCTCCTGTCATTTGTTCGTATGATCCAAATATAAAATTATCATTTCCAAATGGAGGTATTCAAAATGAGTCAATTGAACCGACAGATAGTCTAGAGTATGTAATACATTTTCAAAACACTGGTAATGCTGCAGCCAATAATATTACTATTACGGATACTTTAAGTACTAAACTTGATTTATCAAGCTTTAAGTTCCTATCCTCAAGTCATCAAAACACTATTTCAATTGATTCCAATAGAGTATTAACATTTCAGTTTGACAATATCATGTTACCTGATAGTAATACAAATGAACCCTTAAGTCATGGTTTTATAAAATTCAGAATGAATCTAGAGAACAACCTTGTAATTAATGATTCTATTTTAAATTCTGCAAATATCTATTTTGATTTTAACGCACCAATTATTACAGCAACCACTTTAAATGTTATTCAATGTGCATCATTTCCGAACACACCTAACTTCACAACCAATTTAAACACGCTTTATAGTAATTTAAATGATGTAAATTACACTTACAATTGGCAACTAAACAATGAAGTTTTATTGAATGAAGTAAGCGATTCACTAGAATTTACGGAAAATGGTCTTTATACTTTAGAAATTACAGATCAATATAATTGTAAAACTAGCTCAGAAATCATCTTATGTCCAATTAGCAGCGTTGATTTGAACTTCACCCAAAATAGTATAATAACAGCAGACTTACAATCTGGAACAGATTATACATGGTTATATAACAGTGATACATTAACCGATACAACTAATACAATTCAAGCCACTACTAATGGATTATATGAATTCACTGTAAACAATGAAGGTTGTATTTTAACTGCGGACCTTTTGATTTGTTCTTTTGTGGAGCCAACCCTATTAGAAATTAACGATAACATACTTGAATCATGGTTAACTCCAAGTTTATATGGCTTTGTTTGGATTTTTGAAGGGGACACATTAATTGGAGAGACTAACAACAACCTAACTATAGCCTCTAATGGTACTTATCAATTAATTGCAACAAACCTTTTTGGTTGTTATGATAAACATTTTGTTAGAAAAATTTGTTCTTTTATAGACATACCAAGTTTCACAGTTTCGGATGGTATTATTAACTCTAATTTAAATCCTTTAGAATATACATTCATATGGTTATTAGATGGAGATACATTATCAAACGAAACAAATTCAACGATAATTCCGATTGAGGATGGTTTATTCACTTTAATTTCGACTGACAGTTTCGGTTGTCATTTAATGTCAGATTATAATGTAGCCTTGTCAATTATTGAAAATCGTACATTATTAAAAATATATCCTAATCCATCTAATGGTCAAATTACGATTTCAAATTTAAGTTTTGAAATAGAAAGCTTAACTATAATTGATGAAACAGGAAGAATTATAAAGACTTTCCCTAAAAATGCTTTAAATAATGACAAATTATTAATCAAAGAAAATGAAATAAGTTCAGGCGTATATTATTTAAAAATAAAAAAATCTAACGGAGAAGTTATCACTAAAAAAATAATTAAACTGTAATTTATTTAGTAATTAAAAAGGTATTCAAAATAAAAGGCTTATATTTGCACCCAAATTACATAATAATCATTTAAAACAATATTGGAATGTATATCACACAAGA
>Ga0209396_1006560_pt1 | contig 10633 bp, 8 predicted proteins | sample GOMGulsemesocosm_6_FD_184638 | JGI IMG/M metagenome (GOLD analysis project Ga0209396, IMG submission 184638) | Methane-oxidizing microbial communities from mesocosms in the Gulf of Mexico - GOM8C Gulf of Mexico (SPAdes) (version 2) | ecosystem: Environmental > Aquatic > Marine > Cold seeps... | reverse complement strand
CAGATGCTTTAGGTGATATGTTATATATATTGTGTGGAACAATGATAGAGCACGGTTTACAAGATAAAATGACTGCTGTTTTTGACGAAATTCAAGAAAGTAATATGAGTAAATTAGGAGCAGATGGCCAGCCAATTTATCGTGAGGATGGTAAAGTGCTAAAAGGGCCTAATTACTTTAAACCAGATATTTCTAAGATTTTAGAAAATTAAAAAAAAAGCGGCTTAATTGTCGCTTTTTTTATGGGTAAACACTTTAGTTATCATCAATTATATATATCTAAAAGGAAGTATTTTGATTACTATTAGTGCTTTATTTTTTAATGAAATTTTGTCAACAAGATATACTATCTAAATTAAACTTAACCTATCTAAAATGTTATCTCTTTTAATTAAATTATATTAAATTGTAGTTCATTGTTGTTTAACTAAAGCAAAATAATCAGAAGCATAAAATTATATTATTAAATAGATTAAAATTGTTTAAATGTTAAATAATTTTGGCAATAGTAAAAGTGTATAATCTATTAGTTTTTTTGATATCAAAACCTAAATATATACTATGCGCGCATAATTAAAATAATGTATATTTGTAAACAACAACACAAAAGGGAATAACAAACCTATTTTTTAATTAAACAACAACACAACTAAAATGAAAATTAAAAAATTACTGGTAGCTAACAGAGGTGAAATTGCGATTAGAATTTTTAGAGCATGTACGGAAATCAATGTGAAAACGGTAGGAATCTATACCTATGAGGATCGATATTCTTTACATCGTTATAAAGCCGATGAATCCTATCAAATAGGAAACGATAACGAACCCCTAAAACCTTATTTAGATATTGATGCTATTGTAAGAGTAGCGAAAGAAAATGGGGTAGATGCTATTCATCCTGGTTATGGTTTCTTGTCTGAAAATGCAAATTTCGCACAAAAATGTGAAGAAAATGGCATTATTTTTATTGGCCCAAAAGTATCAGTATTAAAATCTTTAGGAGATAAAATTAAGGCCAAAGAGGTTGCTATAGCTAATAATATTCCAATTATTAAGAGTAATGTGCAACCTTTGTCAACTATAGAAATTGCTTTAAGTGAGGCAAAAATTATCGGATATCCAATCATGCTAAAGGCTGCTTCTGGAGGTGGAGGAAGAGGAATGCGTGTTATTAGAAGTGATGAGCAATTAAAAAGTGCTTATCATGAAAGTAAAAGAGAAGCCTTAAATGCATTTGGTGATGATACAGTATTTTTAGAAAAGTTTGTTGAAAACCCGAAGCATATAGAAATTCAAATTGTAGCCGATAATTATGGTAATACGGTACATTTATTTGAAAGAGATTGTTCGGTACAACGTCGTTATCAGAAGGTAATTGAGTTCGCTCCTTCATTTGGACTAAGTGATACAATTAAAAATGCCTTGTATGACTATGCTACTAGAATATGTAAAGCGGTAGATTATAATAATATTGGTACAGTAGAGTTTTTGGTAGATGATGATAATTCAATTTATTTCATCGAAGTGAATCCAAGAATACAAGTAGAACATACCGTAACAGAAGTGGTCACAGATATAGATATTGTAAAAACGCAATTATTTATCGCGGGTGGTTATAAATTATCTGATGAACAAATAAAAATACCCAATCAAGCCGCTATTAAAATAAATGGTTATGCGTTACAATGTAGAATAACAACAGAAGATCCTGCAAACGATTTTAAACCTGATTATGGTACTATTTCCACTTATAGAAGTGCTTCAGGTTTTGGTATCCGTTTGGATGCAGGTAGTTTATATCAAGGAGTAACAATCTCTCCATTTTTTGATTCGATGCTAGTAAAAGTAACTGCTAGTAGTAGAACTTTAGATGGAGCTTGCAGAAAAATGAGAAGGGCAGTAGCTGAATTCAGAATACGTGGTGTAAAAACCAATATGCCATTTTTAGATAATATATTAAAACATCAAACTTTTAGAAAGGGAGAAGTAACAGTTAATTTCATTAAAAACGAACCTAATTTATTTGTTTTTACACCTTCACGCAATAGAGCAACAAAATTAGTTACCTATTTAGGAGATGTGATTGTAAATGGAAATTCTGATGTTAAAAAGATAAATCCAAACAAAACATTTGTATTGCCAAAAGTGCCAAAGTTTGATGCCACCGCTTCATACACGGAAGGGACGAAAGATTTATTAACAAAACTAGGACCGGATAAATTCTCAGAATGGTTGAAAAATGAAAAGAAAGTTCATTATACGGATACCACTATGAGGGATGCGCACCAAAGTTTGTTGGCAACTCGTATGCGTACTTATGACATGCTTAAAGTAGCCGAAGGTTTTGCTAAAAATCATCCTGAAGTATTTAGTATGGAAGTTTGGGGTGGAGCTACATTTGATGTTTGTTTGCGTTTTTTGCAGGAAAACCCATGGGAGCGTTTACAGCAATTGCGTAAAGCGATGCCAAATGTATTGTTACAAATGTTAATCAGAGGGTCTAACGGTGTTGGATATACCGCTTATCCGGATAATTTAATAGGTAAATTTGTAGAGCAATCTTGGGAAAAAGGAGTTGATGTATTCAGGATTTTTGACTCATTAAATTGGATGAAATCTATAGCGCCTTGTATTGAACACGTCCGTACTAGAACAGGAGGACTTGCTGAAGGTTCTATTTGTTATACAGGAGATATATTAGATCCAAAAAATCAAAAATATAATCTAAAGTATTATGTTAATCTAGCAAAGGAAATTGAAGGTGCTGGCGCTCATATATTAGGAATTAAAGATATGGCTGGTTTACTAAAACCATATGCTGCTTATGAATTGATTTCAGCGTTAAAATCGGAAATAAATATTCCAATACACTTACATACTCATGATACATCATCTATCCAATCTGCTACCTACTTAAAGGCAGTTGAGGCTGGTGTAGATGTATTAGATGTTGCTTTAGGTGGTTTGTCTGGTCTGACATCACAGCCTAATTTTAATTCGGTGGTAGAAATGTTAAAGTTTCACGAGCGAGAAAATTCATTGAATATTGATTCGTTAAATGAATATTCTAATTATTGGGAATCGGTTAGAGAGTATTATTATCCGTTTGAATCAGGTTTAAAGGCCGGTTCTGGAGAGGTGTTTAAACATGAAATTCCAGGAGGGCAGTATTCTAATTTAAAGCCACAAGCACAAGCGTTAGGCTTAGAAGATAGATTTCACGAAATCACAAAAATGTATGGTGAAGTGAATGAACTTTTTGGAGATATTGTAAAAGTTACCCCTAGCTCAAAAGTTGTTGGTGACATGGCGCAATACTTGGTAAGTAATAATTTAACGATTCAAGATGTTCTTGAACGAGGTGATACTATTTCTTTTCCACAATCAGTAATTAGCTTTTTTAAAGGAGATTTAGGACAGCCGGTTAATGGATTTCCTAAAGCATTGCAAAAATTAATATTGAAAGATCAAGAGCCATATACAGATAGGCCAAATGCACACTTAGAAGCATTAGATATTGAAGAAGAATTTAAAGAGTTTCTAAATATTTTCGATAAAGAAATGGGACGACCAACTGATATCACAGATTTCTTATCGTATAAACTATATCCAAAAGTGTTCATGGATACTTATAACAAGCATTTAAAATATGGGAATTTAATGAACTTACCAACCAAAAATTTCTTTTACGGAATGGAAAGAGGAGAAGAGATTACTGTAGAGCTTGATAAAGGAAAAACACTATTAGTAAGTTTGGATTCTGTTGGAAGACCAAACGTTGAAGGAATGGTAACTGTTTATTTTAAAGTAAACGGACAGTCAAGAAGCGTGAAAATTAAAGATGAATCAATTAAAATTGATGAGATAATACATGCTAAGGCAGAAAAAGGAAACGCTAAGCACATAGGCGCTCCTTTACAAGGAATGCTCTCTACAATATTGGTTAAGAATGGTGATAAGGTAGTTAAAAATCAACCCTTATTCATTATTGAAGCTATGAAAATGGAAACGACCATTACCGCTATAGCAGATGCTGTTATAGGTGATGTTGTGTTACAACCTGGAATAATGGTGAATTCTGACGACTTAATTGTTGTTTTGAATTAAGTTAAGTAAAACCTAAAAAAGAAAAAGCCCTTATTTAAAATAAGGGCTTTTTTATAATCATAAAATTTTAAAATGGAAACACTAGTTATATTTTCTGTGTCCAATTAAAAATATCTTCAGCTTCGTTATATTGAATATCTAACAATTTACCTTTTAGCATAGTTGAGTAAGCGCTATCAAGTTTTGGTAAATCATAGTGATCATCTTTGTATCCAACTCCGGTAATAGGCACAACTACCGCAGCAGTTCCTGTTCCGAACACTTCTTTTAACTCACCTGTTTTGGCAGCTGCAATAACTTCAGCTACACTAACTTTACGTACTTCTACTTTTAATCCTTCTCTTTCAGCAAGTGCAATAATACTTTTTCTAGTTACACCATTTAGGATTCTATCGTCAGTAGGAGCTGTTAATAAAGTATCTCCAATTCTGAAAAATACGTTCATAGTTCCAGCTTCTTCTAAATACTCATGAGTTGAGTTTGTCCAGATGATTTGTTGGTACCCCTCTTCATTAGCTTTTTTGGTTGGGTAAAACTGAGCGGCGTAATTTCCAGCAGCTTTAGTAGCTCCAACACCACCATTAGCAGCTCTTGAATAATAATCAGATATTTTAACTTTTACATCACCACCTTTGTAGTAGGCCTGTACTGGAGTACAAATAATCATGAATTTGTATTCCTCAGCTGGAGCAGCAGACACACCTGCTTGTGTAGCAAAAATAAATGGTCTTATGTATAATGTGTTACCTCTACCTGGAACTACCCATTCTCTATCCATATCCAATAAGGTTTTTAAACCATCCATGAATATTTCTTTAGGTATTTCTGGCATTGCTAGTCTGTTAGAAGAAAAGCAAATTCTTTCCCAATTTTCTTCGGGTCTAAAAATCCAAACATCACTGTTTTCATCTTTATATGCTTTCATTCCTTCAAAAGCAGCTTGCCCATAATGGAAAACTCTAGCAGAAGGATCTAATTGTAAAGGTTGATAAGGTGTAATTTCAGGTTGTTGCCATTCACCATCTTTAAAATCACAAAAAAACATATGGTCAGAATATACTGTTCCAAATGCAACATCACCCAAATCAATAGATTTAAATTTGGATTCTTTAACTTTTGTAATTTTAATATCAGTTGTCGTCATCATTGCGTTGGTTTTTAAGTTTTGCGAAATTAATCAATTAATAATTTTTTTACTACTAATTATTCGTTAATTTGTGGATACTCATAAAACCACCTATTTGCATAGGTTAGAAAATATATTATACATTGAAAAGAGAAATTATTATCACATCTGACGGATCAACATCCATAAATTTACCTGAATTGAATGAGCAATACCACTCAAAAAAAGGGGCTATTCAAGAAGCATATCATGTTTTTATAAGAATGGGGTTGGATCTGTTTTCTGATAAAGTAGCTGTTTTGGAAATTGGATTTGGTACGGGATTGAACGCGTATATTACGTTTTTAGAAAGTGAACGTAGAAATATGATTGTTGAGTATACAGGGGTTGAGGCATACCCAGTTATACAAGAAGAAATTGCTGGATTAAATTATGTAAGTCAGCTAGATGCAGAAGAGCACAGACAAGCATTTGTAGATTTTCACGGTACAGAATGGGAAACAAAACAAGCAATATCTGATACCTTTTCACTAACAAAAAGGAAGCAGTTTTTTAATGATATTGTTGATGATAATACTCACGACCTGATATATTATGATGCTTTCGGATCGCGTGTACAGCCAGAATTATGGGGAGAAGAAATTTTCGCTATTATGTATAAAGCATTAAAAAAGGATGGAGTATTAGTAACTTATGCAGCCAAAGGAAGTGCTCGTAGAGCAATGGAGGCTGTAGGATTTACTGTAGAACGTTTAGCGGGACCTCCCGGAAAACGAGAAATGTTACGCGCTAGGAAAATTTTGAATATAGATTAACGCATTTTGTGTCATTTCGACGATAGGAGAAATCTCATTATTGAGTAGTATAAATTTGATTTAAATAAAAAACACCTTGTATAATAACTAGAAGCAATGAAAATTCTAATTACGGGAGCTACAGGATTGGTTGGAAAACAATTGGTCAAAAAGTTGTTATCTGAAGGACATCAAATTAACTTTTTAACTACACGAAAAGAAGCGGTAGATTCTTTACCTAATTGTAAAGGTTTTTATTGGGATTTAGAAAACTTTAGTATTGATATAGCTTGTATAAAAGGTGTAGATAAAATTATACATCTAACAGGTGCAAGTGTCGCTAATCGATGGACTAAAAAGTATAAAAAAGAGATAATTGACAGTAGAGTAATTGCCGCTCAATTACTTTTTAAAACCTTGAAGGAAAATATACATTCAGTAAGTCAATTTGTGTCTGCAAGTGCAATTGGTATTTACAAACATTCATATGATGAAGATTATTATGAAGAGTCCACAGCTTTTTCAAGTGGATTTTTAGGAGAAGTAGTGCAACAATGGGAACAAGCAGCAAATATTTTTTCAACATTAAAAATGAATGTTACTAAAGTAAGAATAGGCGTTGTTTTAGCTAAAAATGGTGGAGCTTTACAAAAAATGAAACAGCCAATATCTATAGGCTTTGGTGCTCCTTTAGCTTCTGGAAAACAATACATGAGTTGGATTCATATTAAGGATTTAACACAGCTCATTGTTTCTCTTATTGAAAACAATAATGTTGGGGTTTTTAATGCTGTTGCACCAAATCCAGTAACTAATTCAGTATTTACAAAAGCAATAGCTAAGCAACTAAATAAACCTTTTTTTTTGCCTAATGTACCTAAAGTTTTATTGCAATTAGTATTAGGTGAAATGCATGAAATGGTTTGCGATAGCCAAAAAGTATCGTCCTTGAAAATTGAAGGCACAGGATTTGTTTTTCAATTTAAAACCTTAGAAAATGCGTTAAAGGATTTATTGTGAATCAGGGTTTCATCAATTCATTGTAAAACCAACTTTTATGGTTACTTGCCATCTTTCCACTGCACCATCTATAATAGAGCCTCTTGTTTCTACAACTTCAAACCATCTTAAGTTTTTAATAGAGCTTGATGCCCTTGATAGCGCATTTTTCACAGCATCATCACTTGATTTATCAGATGTACCAATAATCTCAATTTTTTTGTAAATATGATCTTCCATAATACTTGTAATTTATTCCATTAATAATAATGATATTGAGGCGATACCTTATATAAAAATACGAATAAATTTCAAGAATCAATAAAATATAAATAGATGATTTTTAATTACTTAAGGGGTTTTTGTTTGTGGTGCTACATACATTTAATACATTTTAAGAAGTACTTGGTTTATTGTCAGATAACGGCTGTTGAAATCTACCTAAACTTTGATTTTTATAAAACTTTAATTTTTTATGGTGACAAATTGGCATTTCACCAGAAATGGCAATACTTTTGCCAACTTAAAATTGTAACAAGAAAATTTATTCATTAGAAATGAGTACAGAAGATATACAAAAAGAAGAGGTTAAAGATCAGATAGAAGATCAAAACACGGAAACTACTGAAGTAGACGAGCAAATAGAGGATGTTGTAGAATTATCTGTTGAAGAACAATTAACTGCTGATTTGGTAAGTGAAAAGGATAAGTTTTTACGTTTGTTTGCAGAATTTGAAAACTATAAAAGAAGAACTTCTAAGGAACGAGTTGAATTATTTAAAACAGCAAGTGCAGGTGTAATGCAGGCAATGCTACCAGTTTTGGACGATTTAGATAGAGCTTGGGTTGAAATAGAGAAAAGTAAAGATGAAAATCTTATTAAAGGAATTGAGCTGATTAGCACAAAGTTTAAAGCTACTTTAAAAGAAAAAGGACTTGAACTTTTAGATGTAAGAAAAGGAGATACATTTAATGCTGATTTTCATGAAGCAATTACTCAAATCCCTGCACCATCGGATGATTTAAAAGGAAAAATTATTGATGTGATTGAGAATGGATACAAATTAGGAGAAAAAATAATTCGTTTCCCTAAAGTTGTTATCGGACAATAATTAAATTAAAATGGCAAAAAGAGATTTTTACGACGTATTAGGTGTTTCTAAAGGAGCTACTGCGCAAGAGATAAAAAAGGGTTATAGAAAAATGGCTGTGAAGTATCACCCGGATAAAAATCCAGGAGATACTGCTGCGGAAGAAAGTTTCAAAGAAGCTGCAGAAGCATATGAAGTATTAAGTGACGACGATAAAAAAGCTAAATATGATCGTTTTGGTCATGCTGCATTTGATGGTTCAGGCGGCGGCGGAGGCTTCGGTGGAGGCTTTGGCGGTGGCGGAATGAATATGGACGACATCTTTAGTCAATTCGGCGACATCTTTGGAGGTGGCGGTGGTGGCTTCGGTGGCGGAGGTTCAAGACAACGAAGAGTAAAAGGAAGTAATTTGCGTATTAGAGTGTCCCTTACTTTAGAAGAAATTGCTAATGGAGTTGAGAAAAAAATAAAGGTAAAGCGTAAAGTTCAAGCTTCGGGTACTACATATAAAACATGTATAACCTGTAATGGTTCTGGACAAGTAATGCGTGTTACCAATACTATTTTAGGACGTATGCAAACTGCTGCAACTTGTACAACATGTGGTGGTGCTGGTCAGCAAATTGATAAAAAAGGAGCTGGTACAGATGCACACGGTTTTGAAGTGTCAGAAGAAACAGTATCGGTAAAAATACCTGCAGGTGTTGTTGAAGGAATGCAACTTAAAGTTTCTGGAAAAGGAAATGATGCTCCTGGAAATGGGGTGTCAGGTGATTTATTAGTATTGATAGAAGAACAAGATCATGCTTACTTAAAACGTGAAGGTGATAATTTGCATTATGATTTATATGTGAGTTTTTCAGAAGCGGTATTAGGTATCTCAAAAGAAATTGAAACAGTAACTGGAAAAGTTAGAATTAAATTAGATGCTGGTATTCAATCAGGGAAAATATTACGTTTACGAGGAAAAGGAATACCTAGTATTAACGGATATGGAAAAGGTGACTTACTAGTGCATGTTAATGTGTGGACTCCGCAGGAGTTGAATAAAGAACAAAAGACGTTCTTTGAAAATATGCAAGAGCACGAGAATTTTGTGCCTGATCCAAATGAAAATGACAAATCTTTCTTTGATAAAGTAAAAGATATGTTTTCTTAAGAATTACATAATAATAAAAAAACCTCGAAATAACTTCGAGGTTTTTTTTAGCTTTGAAATTAATTTATATTAAGTCCTTCTCCTTAATAAAAAAGTAAGGTATGCTGCTTTTTATAGGGTATGATTACTAATCAAATTAATATAAATTATAAAAAATAAAACTAAATATATTTTCTTGTAACATATATAAGAAAGTATATACATACAGATAAACTAATTATTTATGGATAATCTTCTTGTAGCTGAAAATATCGTCAAAAAATATGGCGATTATACAGCACTTAATAATGTATCATTAACAGTTCCTAAAGGAAGTATATTTGGATTATTAGGTCCAAACGGAGCTGGTAAAACTTCTTTTTTAAGAATTATCAATCAAATTACCATGCCGGATAGCGGTTTGGTAACTTTTGATGGGAAACCTTTAGAACAAAACCATGTTAAAGATATTGGGTATTTACCTGAGGAACGTGGTTTGTATAAATCAATGAAAGTTGGTGAGCAAGCGTTGTACTTAGCGCAGTTAAAGGGCTTAACAAAAACGGAGGCTAAAGAGCGTTTGAAATATTGGTTTGATCGTTTAGAAATTGGAGACTGGTGGAATAAAAAAGTACAGGAATTGTCTAAAGGAATGGCACAAAAAATCCAGTTTGTAGTAACCGTATTGCACGAACCTAAATTATTAATTTTCGATGAACCGTTTAGTGGTTTTGATCCTATAAATGCAAATTTAATTAAGGATGAAATATTAAAGTTACGTGAGGATGGTGCCACAGTTATTTTTTCTACTCACCGTATGGAGTCTGTAGAAGAATTGTGTGATCATATTGCTTTGATTGATAAATCAAATAAAATATTAGACGGTAAGTTACTGGATATTAAAAAGCAATTTAAATCAAACACTTATGAAATTGGGGTAAGTGCGACAAACGAAAATGAATTGAGAACGATGCTTGATAGTAAGTTTACTACTTCACCTGCATCATTCAAATCAATTCATGATGATGTAAAAATGAAAGTTCAAATTAATGGCACTAACAGTCCAAATGAATTGTTTTCATTTTTAGCTAATTATGGTCAAGTAAATCACTTTACGGAGGTTATTCCTACTGCAAGTGATATTTTCATCCAATCTGTTCAAAACAACTAACAATTACTGAAATGAATCATTTACCACTTATAACTAAAAGAGAGTACCTAAATAAAGTAAAAAATAAGTCCTTCATTATCATGACTTTTGTGAGTCCGCTAATCATGATTGCTTTAGGATTACTAATTGGTTTCTTAACTAATTTAAATAAAAATAAAGAACGTATAATCGATGTTGTTGATGAATCAGGTTTTGCAAAAGAAATCT
>Ga0209396_1006553_pt1 | contig 10641 bp, 9 predicted proteins | sample GOMGulsemesocosm_6_FD_184638 | JGI IMG/M metagenome (GOLD analysis project Ga0209396, IMG submission 184638) | Methane-oxidizing microbial communities from mesocosms in the Gulf of Mexico - GOM8C Gulf of Mexico (SPAdes) (version 2) | ecosystem: Environmental > Aquatic > Marine > Cold seeps... | reverse complement strand
TAATCTGGCTCACTGATACACCAAACATTGCCGGTATCATTAGTTTTCTAATTTTTGTCACACCAGGATCTCGCCAACCCCAACGTGGTTTCACCAACATATTCTGTTTTGCTAAAAACGGAATTTGGAATAAAAACTGAATTGCACCGCCGATAAAGACCCCGATAGCGAGTCCTATTTCTGGCTGTGCTAAATTAGGTGCAATGAACAATGCCGCACCAATAATAGCAATATTTAAAAACACCGGCGTAAAGGCCGCAACAGCAAATTTACCCAAAGTGTTCAAAATTGCACCAGATAATGCCGTAAAAGTAATAAACCACAAATAAGGAAAAGTAATTTTTAGCATAAATGAAGCAAGTTCAAACTTGTGTGCATCAGGTCCATTGTTGAGCCAATCCACAAACCAACCCGCACCAAAGAGAATCGTGATTAATGGCGAACCGATTACCCCAAACAAGGTAACAATGGTCACTAATACCCCTAAGGTACCGGATACTGAAGCGATCAACTGTCGTACTTTTTGTTTATCACCAGTTTGTTGATATTCAGTAAGAACAGGTACAAAAGCCTGTGCAAATGCACCTTCAGCGAAGAGTCGACGTAAAAAATTAGGGATTTTATTGGCAAAGAAGAAAACATCTGCTGCCGCCCCCGCGCCCATTAGATTTGCAACAATAACATCTCGAACTAAACCTAAAATACGCGAGATCATGGTCATTGAACTGACGATAAGGCCAGATTTTATTAATTTATTACTCAAGAAATACCTTTTATGTCAATCAAACCCTGTTCGTGGGGCGCATTTGCTGCTAAAATATGTCCCACATCTTAACTGTCATTGCAGTTAGTTGCCAATATTTTGCCTGTTATTTACACAAAAAATATTGACAAATTTCGTTAGGCAAGGCATATTCCTCGCCTTTATAAAATTAACGTCTTTAGACATTTAGGAGTAGGACCTTGGCTAATATCAAGTCTGCTAAAAAACGCGCAATCCAATCTGAAAAACGCCGTAAGCACAACACTTCACGTCGTTCAATGATGCGTACACTAACTAAGAAAATTATCGTAGCTATCGCTGCTGGTAATAAAGAAGAAGCGACTGCTGCATTTGTTGCTGCACAACCGATTCTTGATCGTATGGCTTGTAAAGGCCTGATCCACGCAAACAAAGCTGCTCGTATTAAGAGCCGTCTTTCTGCTAAGATCAAAGCACTTTAATTATTGCTTGAATACGATAATGAAAAAACCAGCTTCGGCTGGTTTTTTTATATCTAAAAAATATGATTTCAGTTCTATTTCAACTTAATTCAACCTTTATCCACTAATTCTCTCTCAACTTCCACCTTATCTTTTGTTGTTGTCGCACAGGCAAGTAAATAATAACCTAGTACCGCAGCCAATGTAGAACCTATTAATATCCCCAAACGCGCCAGATCCGCCATCACCGGATCCGTGAATGCTAATGACGTAATAAACATCGACATCGTAAAGCCAATTCCACACAACACTGACACCGCAAAAATTTGTTTAAAATTAATCCCCTCGGGTATTGTCGCAATTTTTAGCTTCACCGCTAGCCAACTAATACTGAAGATCCCCAAAGGTTTGCCAATCAGTAACCCTAATGCAACGCCTATTGGCAGTGCAGAGGTCATGTCACTAAACTGAATATTAGTTAACGGCACCCCCGCATTCGCAAATGCAAACAAGGGTAAAATATAATACTTAGTCCAAGGATGCAGCCAGCGTGCCAACGTTTTCGCTGGAGAGTGCGGGTTTTCAACATCATTTTTATCATCTTTACGATACATAGGAATAGCAAAACCGATCACCACGCCGGCCAAAGTTGCATGTACGCCTGATTTAAGTACTGCTACCCACAATAACGCGCCAACAATAAGATAAGGCGTTAAACTCATGATGCTGTAACGGTGCATTAGCCACAATAGGCTAATGCACGCGCACGCTAAACTCAGTGATAATACCGACATATCCACGGTATAAAACAAGGCAATAATAATGATCACACCGAGATCATCCATGATAGCCAGCGCCAATAAGAAAATTTTCAAATTAACAGGCACGCGTTCACCCAATAATGACAAAACCCCTAATGCAAAGGCGATATCGGTGGCGGCAGGGATTGCCCAACCCTTGATTGCCTCTGGATTCGCGGCATTAAAACTTAAATAGACTAATGCAGGCGCTAGCATACCGCCAGCCGCAGCGATAATGGGAAAAAGAGATTTTTTACGACTCGCTAGCGCACCTTCAACAAGCTCTTGCTTTACCTCTAAACCAATAAGTAAAAAGAATACCGCCATAAGGCCATCGTTGATCCAATGACTGAATGACTTATTGATATCAATATCGGCGACACGAACTTGGATCTCGGTATGTAAAAACCCCAGATACAAATCGGAAAAGGGAGAATTAGCAACAAGCATCGCCAATATAGCCGCAATGATAAGTAATACACCGCCTGAGGATTCAGTACGAAGAAATTGCGTTAAGGATTTATACAAATGAGCCTCCTTGCTTATTATCAGGGATTTGTATTCAATGAATAATCAACCACATAGATCAAGTATAGAAAATTCACAAAGATTTAACCTTTAAATTTGTTAATTTCGCTATATTGGTAGACATTAATCTTTATATTTAACTCATTTAGGTAATTATTAATGTCCTTAAAATCACTACAACAGCAGTTATTACCCGAATTAATGCAACTGGAGAAGTTAATTGAGTTAGGCGGTAAACACTTACACAGTCAGATTTTGGCACATGTGTCTTATAAAAAGTCCAGCTACCCCTTGTATTCAATCAGTATGGGATCACAAGAACCCAATGTCCCCGTCATCGCCTTTGTTGGTGGAATCCATGGGGTAGAGCGTATTGGCACGCAAGTTATCTTAGCGTTGTTTGAAAGCCTCATTAGGCGATTAAAATGGGATCAATCACTGCATCAAGAACTCCGTCACGTAAAACTGCTATTCCTGCCACTCATGAACCCTATAGGTATGCTAAACAATAGTCGCGCCAATGGTAATGGTGTGGATTTAATGCGTAATGCTCCGGTAGATGCTGTTGGCAATGTACCTTGGCTCGTGGGAGGGCAGCGCATTAGTAATATACTGCCTTGGTATCGTGGTAAAAAAAGCAAGGCAATGCAACCTGAATCCCGGGTATTGGTAGAACATATTCGCCAACAATTATTAACAGCCCCTTTTAGTATTGCGCTAGATTGTCATTCTGGTTTTGGTTTTGATAATCAGATTTGGTTTCCTTATGCTAAATCAAAACAACCTATTCCCCATCTCGCTGAAATATTTAAGCTGCGTAAAATGCTTATTGAAACCTATCCACACCAAGACTATATATTCGAACCACAAGCTCGTAACTATATGACACATGGTGATTTATGGGATTACTTATATGATCAATCACTGGAACTCGATACCATTTTTCTTCCGCTAACGTTAGAAATGGGCTCCTGGACCTGGATCAAAAAGAACCCACTTCAAGTGTTCAAATCCAGTGGTATTTTCCATCCGATCCAGCCTCACCGAATTAAACGCGTATTACGACAGCATCATGTCCTAATGGAATTTTTGATCAAAGTAACTGGGTCTTATGCACATTGGTTACCGCAACTAAACAAGGAACGTAGCCATGCCGACGCAACATCACTCTGGTATACAGAATAGGACGTCATCAAGACAACATAGCAGCGCACCAACTTGGCTATTAGTACGAGGCCTATGTCGACAGCAGCAACACTGGGAAGACTTCCCCATCAAATTAGCGCAGCAGCTTAACAGTCAGGTGTTATGTTGTGACATTCCAGGTACAGGCACTGAATGGCAGCGCGTAACTCCCGCCTCCATCTCCGACATCACCCTGCAACTTAGACAACAATTTAGGCAGAAAAACCCTGATGTATCCTACCCTATCCGGTTATTAGGTATTTCTATGGGCGGTATGATCTGCACGGAATGGGCGAAGCGATTTCCTAACGAAATTGAACATATGGTTTTTATTAATACCAGTTTTAAACAATTCAGTCCTATTTATCAGCGTTTAAAATTTAGCAAACTCACCACCCTTATCCGCATATTATCCAGTACACCTTTACAGCAAGAACAACTTATTTTAAATATGACTAGTCATACCCAACATAATAATCACGCATTGTCTCAACGTTGGAGTCGTTATGCAGAGCTGCACCCCGTCAGCCGTCAAAACGCCTTGCGCCAGCTGTATGCTGCAAGCCGTTTTAGCCCCCCTCCGCTGGCACCCATTGAAAATATTTTATTACTCGCGAGTCAACATGATCAATTAGTTGATGTTCGTTGTAGTAGTGCTATCGCCGCACAATGGCACTGTCCAATCTACTATCACCCCACAGCAGGTCACGACTTACCTTTAGATGACAGTAAGTGGATCTGCGATAAAATATCGCGCTGGATCACACATCCAGTTCTGAGCAGTCACTCAACTGCCATATAAAACCACTAAAAATGTCACAGCAAGCTTCTATGATAACAACAAACAATAATCTAAAGGATGAAGATTATGCTCAACATAGAAGCGGAAATAAACCAACGTTATCCGGACTTTTTTCATAAAAAAAGTACCCGTCTCATTGCCAAACCTATGCTGGCAACACTTAGACTACTCTTTCATGAACGTGAATTACGCCAATTTGGTGAAACCTATGCACACCTCACAGGTATCGAGTTTATCGAACAAGTATTTGAGCACTTCAGCTTTAGTTACTCAGTTCGCCCTAACGAAATAGAGCGTATTCCTGCAACAGGTAAAGCAGTGATCATCGCCAACCATCCGATCGGCACTCTCGATGGTATGGCACTGCTTAAAATGGTCAGTAAAGTCCGTCCAGACGTAAAGGTCGTGGCCAATGACATGCTTATGATCATCAAACCAGTAAAAGATTATTTATTACCGGTAGATAACATGAATGGGGGGACCGCTAGCGACCGTTTACAAGCAATAAAAACACATCTCAAGGATGAAGGTGTGATTATTATGTTTCCGGCTGGCGAAGTCTCACGCATTAGCCCACAGGGTGTAAAAGACGGTAAATGGCGTAATGGTTTTTTGCGTATTGCGAGCAGCGTCCAAGCCCCTATCATCCCCATTTATATCAATGCTAAGAATTCATTGTTTTTTTATAGCTTGTCCATATTATCAAAACCTATTTCGACCTTGTGGTTGATCCGTGAAATGTTTAAACACGCTCACAACTGCGTCTCAATCCGTATTGGCGAGCAGATTAATTATCAAACTTACCAGTCGCTAGACTTGCCTATCAATACTAAAACAGCATTGTTTCGTAAACATTTATACCGCTTAACCAAAGACAAACCATCGATTTTCAATACGCAGTCAGCCATTGCTCACCCAGAAAATAAAGCATTATTACGCAGTGAAATACACGCCTGCCAGAAGATCAGCGAAAGCCGTGATGGGAAGCAAATCTACTGCTACCGCCATCAAGCAAACTCCACCATAATGCGCGAAATCGGCAGATTAAGAGAAGAGTCATTTCGATTAGTGGGTGAAGGCACAGGCGAGCGTCGTGATGTAGATATCTACGATAATTCTTATGTCCACATTCTATTGTGGGATGATAAGAAGCTGGAGTTAATCGGCGCCTATCGCTTATTAGAAACGAATAAGATTGAGAGCATCAACGTAAAGCAGCAACTCTATAGTGCCACGTTATTTGATTACCATGCAGCAATGACACCTTATTTGGCAACCGGAATTGAGCTGGGCCGTAGCTTTATTCAACCCAAATACTGGGGAACCCGCAGCCTTGAATACCTATGGCAAGGGATCATGGAATACATCATTCAACACAGTGGTTGTCGCTACTTGTTTGGTACTGTGAGTATCAGTAATAGTTACTCACAACCAGCAAAAGAACTTCTGGTCTATTATTATCAACATTTCTACGGTAACAATACCAATGTCGCGAGTGCCACTATGCCATTCCGATTGTCGGAAGAAGCAAATACACGTTTAACGGATTTATTTGCTGATGTCGATGCCGAAGAAGGTATGGCCATCCTAAAGGCCCAGCTCAACCACATGGGGTTTAGTGTACCGACACTCTTTAAGCAATATATCAAATTGTGTAAACCTGGTGGTGTGCAGATTTTTGATTTCAATATTGACCCCAGTTTTAATCATTGTATTGATGGTTTGATCGTATTAGACCTCGCTCAATTCACTGATAAAAACAAAAAACGTTTTAATGCACAAGCGCTGCAACTCGAACACCGCTAATAGCTCTTATCTACAACATCCCATTATCGCTGATATTAAGTCAGCGATAATTACTTGCCTTTGGTAAATCCGATTTGTAACCCCTGCTAATCTATGTAAAGATCCTGCCCACGCAAATTAATGCACAATAATTAATGTACAACAATAAGAATAGGGCAGTAGTCGATGAAACAGTATCTTGATTTATGTACGAGAATAGTGGAAAACGGTGTTTGGGTTGAAAATGAACGTACCGGAAAACGCTGTTTAACCGTGATCAATGCTGATCTCACTTATGACGTGGCGAATAATGTATTTCCATTAGTCACCACGCGAAAAAGCTTTTGGAAATCAGCCATTGCCGAGATAATTGGTTACATCCGTGGTTATGATAATGCCGCAGACTTTCGTGCATTAGGTACCAAAACCTGGGATGCCAATGCCAATGAAAATCCAGTTTGGTTGGCAAGCCCACACCGTAAAGGTGAAGACGACATGGGCTATGTGTACGGTGCGTGTGCACGTAACTGGGTAAAACCACAAGGCGGTACAGTCGACTTACTACGCCAAATCATCGATGACCTATCAAACGGCATTGATAACCGCGGCGAGATTTTAACCTTCTTTAATCCGGGTGCATTTGAACTGGGTTGTTTACGTCCTTGCATGTACAGCCACCATTTCTCACTGCTCGGTGATACGTTATATCTAAACAGTACCCAACGTTCGTGTGACGTGCCTCTAGGCCTAAACTTCAACATGGTGCAAGTACATGTATTGCTAGCGTTGGTAGCGCAAATCACTGGTCATAAAGCCGGTCAAGCGTACCACAAGATCGTCAACGCTCATATATATGAAGATCAGCTAGAATTAATGCGTGACGTACAATTAAAACGCGAGCCATTACCACTGCCGAAATTACACATTAACCCGAAAATTAAGACATTGGAAGATTTAGAAACTTGGGTGACATTGGACGATTTCGAGGTGACAGATTACCAACATCATGATGCGATAAAATATCCATTTTCAGTGTAAACACTGATAGATGATTAAAATAAAAAGGGGTTAACTAAATTTAGTTAACCCCTTTTTCATTCTTTATCTGCGTAAACCAATTATTTGTTTTGTTTACCTGCAAACAAAGTCGGCTTTTTATAAGCAATAAACATAATAAGCGCACCTAAGAAGATCATCGGGGTCGATAGAATTTGTCCCATACTAATCAAATCAAAATACAAGCCTAGTTGTGAGTCTGGTTGGCGGAAGTACTCAGCAATAAAGCGGAAAATACCGTAACCTAATAAGAACAAACCAGAGATAGCGCCTACTGGACGTGGTTTTCGTGCAAATACTTGTAAGATAATAAGCAGTAACACACCTTCCATTGCAAACTGATATAACTGACTCGGATGACGCGGTAAATCACCACCAGTTGGGAAGATCATCGCCCAAGGCACATCAGTCACTCGCCCCCACAACTCGCCATTAATAAAGTTGCCAATACGTCCAGCCGCTAAGCCAAACGGTACCATAGGGGCAATAAAGTCGGCAATGACAAAGAATGAACGCTTGGTTTTACGACCAAAATAAGCAAATGCTAACAATACACCAATCAGGCCGCCATGGAATGACATGCCGCCATCCGTAATACGGAATAAATACATTGGATCATCAAGGAATAAACCGAAGTTATAAAACAGCACGTAACCAATACGACCACCAAGGATCACCCCAAGGAAACCGTAAAATAATAAATCACCTACTTCGTCTTTATTCCAGCTACTACCCGGTTTCGCTGCTTGTCGATTACCCATCCAATTAGCAAATAAAAAACCAAGTAAATACATCAACCCGTACCAGTAAACATGAATCGGGCCGATACTGATCGCAATGGGATCAATTTCTGGATATTGTAGATATGTCTGCGACATCATTGAGTTCCTGAGTAAAAGAAAGTGATCACCTATGCTAAGGCAATAAAATTACAAAATAACGTAAGCTATGTATTTATATATACATTCGTTATTATTTATAAAATACACCTTACACCAATTGCTTGTCACAACATAGAATTAGCCGCAATAGAATCGGTAAAGTAAGATAAATTAAACCAAAGTATGAGAGAGAGAAATTAGGAGTACTGGAATGGAGAAAAGTTCAATGAATAAGTAATGCCTTTGCATTGAATCGTATAATAATTCAATGCGCAGGCACTATTTAACATTAACGTCGTTTACGTTTAATGTCTTTGCGTAAAAAAGGTAATGCCACTGGTGCAAACTCTTTCATAACACGACGATAAACGTCTTTTTTAAACGATACAACCTGACGTACAGGATACCAATAACTGACCCAACGCCAATCATCAAATTCAGGGTGTCCTGTGCATTTGAAGTCGATTTGACTGTCATCCGCTTCCAGACGCAGTAAAAACCATTTTTGCTTTTGCCCAATGCAGACTGGTTTGCTATCCCATCTGACTAATCGCTTTGGTAATTTATATTTCAACCATGTTTTAGAAGTGGCTAGAATCGAAACATGTTTCGCTTTGAGTCCAACTTCTTCATATAGTTCTCGATACATTGCTTGCTCTGCAGACTCTCCATTATCTACACCACCTTGCGGAAATTGCCAAGAATGTTGCCCACAACGTTTAGCCCATAAAACTTGACCTTCACGATTACAAATTAGGATGCCTACATTAAGACGATAGCCATCGCTATCAATCACATTAGCACCTTAAGGGTAGAACTTAGTTAACTTGATTGTTTCATATAAATCAATGAGCAGCAAATTTACACCAGCAGTTTTACCAAAGATCCATTTACAAAGACAAAATACCGCCGATTTATCTCTAATTCAGAACTTCTGAGCGGCGTTGTTGAAATAACCCCCTTCTTTATAGAGAAGCAAGTATGATAGATATCTTAAAAGAAAACATGCAATGAAAGCAGAGTTCTACCTTTCACTCCAATATATAGACATTTACCTTACTCTCGATTGAGTAATAAAACACCAATATGCCAATAATATCTCTCCTCATCCACAATATACATAGTTATACACATTACATGTGTGGAAAAGTGATAGAAATAGCGATAAGTAGTCTTATTAATCGCGACTTTCGATATTTATTAACAAATGCAGGGGGGGGAATAGCAAGTTATCCACCTTTTCTGTGGATAACCTTGTGAAGTGTTTACATTATTACCATTTAACATAATAAAAAAATGGTACAATTATCCACAAGAATAAAAACCCAAACAAAAGACGTTTAAAAACAAATACTTAAATTCAACGCTTCACTTGAAATATCTACGTAACATAAAAACGAGATTCACATCTCACTTTGTATGAAAAACGACCGTTAACAGCTAGATTTAAAAGTGTTATTCTGCTAAAAGAAACCTTGAGATATAAGAATAACTTGATATGCCTTCACTAATTAACGAACCCCGTGATATCAATGAGCTTATGGATCGCGCACAAGCCATTGCCGGATTCAACCTGCAACAAATAGCCGCATTACACCAACTCTGTGTACCCTATGATCTGCGTAAAGAAAAAGGCTGGATTGGACAACTCTTAGAACTACACCTTGGCGCTACAGCGGGCAGTAAACCAATTCAAGATTTCCCTGAGTTAGGGGTAGAATTAAAAACCATTCCAATTAATGCACAAGGTAAACCACTTGAAACAACCTTCGTCTGCGTAGCCCCTTTAACCGGTAATCACGGCGTTACTTGGTCAACCTGTAATGTGGCTAATAAGCTAAAACAAGTGCTATGGATACCAGTACTCGGTGAACGCGATATTCCGATCGCAGAACGTATCGTAGGCTCACCTCTACTATGGCAGCCCGATGCACTTGAAAATATGCAATTACAAGAAGATTGGGAAGAGCTGATGGATATGATCGCACTTGGACAGGTAGAACAGATCACTGCGCGTCACGGTAAGTATTTACAGCTTCGCCCTAAGGCAGCAAATAATAAGGTCCGTACAAAGGCGTATGGCAGCGAGGGAGAGATCATTCAGGTACGACCGCGTGGCTTCTATCTTAAAAAGGCCTTTACGCATCAGCTACTCAAAAAACACTTTAATATCTAATCTATCAAAATGTGATGATGATAAATCGCAGGTAAAAAAAAGGCCCGTCAGAAGACGGACCTTAAACTGCATGAAAAATGGATTATTTGCTTTTACGCTTACCCAATTTTTCTTTAATACGTGCAGCTTTACCAGTAAGACCACGTAGGTAGTATAGCTTAGCTTGACGAACATCGCCGTGACGCTTAACAGTGATGCTTGCTACCACTGGAGAATGTGTTTGGA
>Ga0209396_1006551_pt1 | contig 10641 bp, 8 predicted proteins | sample GOMGulsemesocosm_6_FD_184638 | JGI IMG/M metagenome (GOLD analysis project Ga0209396, IMG submission 184638) | Methane-oxidizing microbial communities from mesocosms in the Gulf of Mexico - GOM8C Gulf of Mexico (SPAdes) (version 2) | ecosystem: Environmental > Aquatic > Marine > Cold seeps... | reverse complement strand
ACCTGTTGAGATGCTGCGTGCTGGAGAGGCTTTTGCGCTTAGTCATGATAAAAAGAGTAAATTTCTGAGTATCGAGCTTGTTGGCGAAGATTTAAAACCCATAAAATCAAGAGCGGGTATTAACATTATGGCTGATAGCACGCCCGAATCGGCAGATATTGCTGAATTAATTATTGTACCGAGTATTTGGCGTAATCCTAGACCTGTTCTAAGAAAACATCCAAAACTTATTTCTTGGTTAAATAATTTATGGGCTGGTGGCAGTACATTAATTGGCGTAGGTACGGGAAATTGCTTTTTAGCAGAATCAGGTTTATTGAATGGCTTGCCTGCAACCACGCACTGGCACTATGCCGAACAATTTAGAAGAGATTACCCTGAAGTGGATTTAAAGCCTGACTTTTTTATTACACAGTCTGAGCGCATATATTGCGCAGCCAGTTTAAATTCATTAGCAGATATTATTGTTCATATTATTCATCAATATTATGGGCGAGAAGCTGCGCAACATGTTGAAAGAAACTTCTCCCATGAGATCAGAAAGCCTTATGAAGAGCAACGTTATTTAGAAGGGGGCGCAGATAGGCATCCAGATGAATTAATTGCGCAAATACAATTTTGGATGCGAACAAACTTATCATCTACATTAGATTTAAATGAAGTAGCAGCGCAATTTAATATGAGTCAGAGATCATTTACTCGGCGCTTTAAAGCGGCTACAGGCACAAAAGCCACTGATTATTGGCAACAGTTAAGAATCGAATCAGCAAAAGATTTACTCGCATCAAGTAATTTATCAATTCAAGAAATCTCTTTCGAAGTGGGCTATATTGATCAAGGTTATTTAACACGGCTTTTTAAAAAACACTTAGGACAAACGCCCAAGCAATATCGGGGTTTAGTGCGTAAAAAGCTATTTAGTTGAGCACTTAGCTTTCTTGATAAAAAGTATAGCAATTCTTGCCTTTTCGTTTTGAGTGGTACATGGCTTTATCTGCATTGTTTAGTAGCAAAGTGATATCAATGCCATGTTGTGGAAATACGCAAATACCCACACTGGCTGATAAGTCGGCTGATTGAAGTTCATTAGGTAAAGGGTATGCACATGTATTCACGACTTCCTGAGCTACTTGTTCAAGAGTATATTTATCAAAATTAGGTGCATTGAGCTCAACTAATATAACAAATTCATCACCGCCTAATCTCGCAATGTTTAGCTCTAACGAATTTTGGCTAAATTTACTTTCAATTTGAGATAACCTATCTGCAATAGTGATTAATACTTTATCACCTGCTTGATGGCCTAAAGTATCATTTATTGCTTTAAATCCATCTAAATCTATAAAGATGATTGCACCATGACTGTTATTTTTAATTGATTTCTTTAGTGCTAGCTCTAAATTGAAAATGAAGCTCCTACGATTATTTAAATTTGTTAATTGATCTCTTTCACTGAGCTTTTTATGTCTTAAAACATTATTAATAAGATAACGACGATTAATTAAAAAGGCCACAACAATGACTGATAATAGACCTGCGTAAATTAAAATATAGAAGCGCATTTTTTTTGTTTTGTAGATTTTATCAAATTGTATTTTCCCTATAATCTTTTCTAATTTATCAAGCTCTATTGCTAACGGATTATTGATAAGTTGAGGGATTAATAAGTTCATTTCTTTTCTTAAATCTTGATATTTGTAAGCATGCCAAATAAATAATTGAATCAGTTCTTTGCTTTCTTTATTTGTACCTGGTGTCATTTCTTTTAAGCTTAAGAGAATACTATTATTTTTTTGTGCGATTCGAGCTTCTGTAAATACCTTAAGTCCTAATGCATTTATCACTATGTTATCTATTGTTTGGATTAATAAACTAAACTTTTTGTTATCGAGTTTATTTCTTATTTGCTGCTCTAACTTTGGTAAGTATCGTAATGAGTTGTTAATATTTGCATGCAAAGATTTAAATTTTTCGATTTGATTTAAACGCTTGTGATATAAGGAATATAAATTATCACTTGAAATAGAGTCGTTAATATTTTTGATGTTACTGGTGTTTAGTAATAATTTTAAACTTTCAATTTGTTCTGTTAAGGCTTTTTGTGCTTGAGCAAGCTCGTCAAAATTTTGATTTAAATTACTATGACTTTTTAAAATTAACTGCGAAATATCAGAGTCTTGTTTATGAAGTTCTAATAGTAATAAATTTAAGGTGTTTTCAGATTTTAAAGTGGCTATTTGTGCATTGAAGTTAGCCAAAATAAGTAAACTTAAAAGTAAAAAAATGATAAATAATGAAACATAGTGTTTTATTTGTTTATTCATAAACCGCATCCAAACTCTTTAAAAATGCTTCGATATTTTCAACATCTTGGTCACTTGGGAAAATACCAAGCTGATATTTGAACATTATCCTAATTGCTTTTTTTAACGTTTTGGCCGAAGCATCATGAAAATAAGGTGCTGTTTTACTCACATTACGTAGACTAGGTACTCGGAAATAGTATTTATCGTTTTCTTTTTGACTGGTATTAAAATAACCATAATCACGAAGTTTTAGGTTGTTTTCATTAAAATAAGCTCGCATAACGCCGAATTTTTGCCTCATATTACCCCCTATATTCATACCTTGATGGCAACTGCTACACCCATAATCTTTAAATAGTTGATAACCTTTAATTTCTTCAGTTGTGAGTTGTTGCGTATCGCCCTTAAGGTATAGATCAAACCTAGAAGGTCTAGATAAACTTAATTCAAAAGATATGATGGCGTTGCGAACTGAATTTTGAGAAATATTTGAATATCCTGCTTGGCTAAATAATTGTGGGTAATCTTTATTCGAAGAGAGTCTTTTTATGATAGTTTCCCAAGTATTATTCATTATTTTTGGACTGGTGATTAACATATCTAGATGATTATTTAAGCTACTGAACTTGCCAGTCCAAGTGAAATAATAGTTTAAACCAATATACTCTAAACTAGGTGTATTCATAGTTAGCAGTTTGCCATCAGTTCCTAAAGAAAAAGCTTTGCCATCTGAATAAGCTTTATTTGCATGGTGACAGCTAGCACATGAAAATATTTTGCTTTTTGATAATAAAACGTCATTAAATAACCGCTTTCCTAATTTTACTTTTTCTTGATTCATTTTGATTATATTTAGAGGCAACAAGGGCTCTTGAGCATAAGTAAGGCAAGGTGAGACAAAAAATACAACTGATAAAGTGATAAAAAGGACAGTTAATATACGCATCATTACCTTAATTTTTATAAATCCTACTAGTGAGTATAGGTCAAACAAATCCCTTTATTTTTAACGTTAAGTATAGAAGACCGTCGAAGTTGTAAAAGTTATTCAAAGTTAATTAATTTATATTTTGTTACGAATTTATTACCTATTTAAAGCCGTGATTTATCGTATTTTGGCTTTAAACTAATCAATTATCTGTTATAACTAGTCTCGATTAAATTTTAAAACCTAATGGAATAAAAATAATGTCAAACTTAAAAACACTTTTTAAAGCTTCAGTTCTTAGCGCTAGTATTTTATGTGCAGGTATGGCAACGGCTCATGATAGTCATGGCGCTAAACATGTTTCAGCATTAGATAAAGCAATTTCTGGTGAATATCGCTCAGATAAAAATAAAAGTCGTGATATGTACCGTAACCCAAAAGAAACTTTAGAGTTTTTTGGTTTTAAACCTTCAATGACGGTTGTTGAAGTCGCTCCTGGTGGCGCTTGGTATAGTGAAATTTTAGCGCCAGCATTAAAAGAAAAAGGCCAGTTTTATGGCGCTCAGTATCCTGATACGGGCGAAGATAACTACTATAGTAAATCTCGTAAAAGACTAGAAAAAAAATTAGCTGGTAATGAAATATTCAGTAAAATGAAGCTAACAGATTTTACGCCTAAAAAACAAAGTGAATTAGCACCAAAAGGGTCGGCTGATCTAGTATTAACGTTTAGAAATCTACATAATTGGAAAGAAGAAGGTGTAAGCCAGTTATTTAAAGATGCATATGTTGCATTAAAGCCAGGTGGTGCTTTGGGTGTTGTAGAGCATCGTATGCCATCATCACAAGATTGGGAAACAAATAAGAAAAGTGGTTACTTCCCTGCATCTTTAACGATAAAACTAGCTAAAGAAGCTGGTTTTAAACTTGCTGCAAGCAGTGAAGTTAATGCTAATGCAAAAGATACAGCAAATCATCCTAAAGGTGTTTGGACATTACCACCAGTATTAGCACTAAAAGAAACAGATCGTGCTAAATATATGGCGATAGGTGAAAGCGATCGCATGACTTTAAAATTTGTTAAAGCAGGCGCTAAACTTTAAATATAAAAATTAATAATTTAGATATAAAAAACCTTAACTGGGTTCAGTTAAGGTTTTTTATTTAAATCTACTTATAACTTATTTAAAAAGCTTTTATATAATGCAATTTCTGGTGGTTTTTCTAACATTGATCCATGGTTTGAATTTTTAACCATAATGAGTTTTTTAATTTTTGATTTACTAGATTCAAAAAGCCTTAGCGATAAAACTCCTGGAACTTGTTCGTCATTGTCTGCGCCAATAATGAGTAGTGGGCCCGAATAATGGTTTTCAACAATATCTTTGTTATCTATCGTGTTAAATACATCTTCAATTTTTACGGTGACAAAAATCTTAGAGTACCAAGGCATTTTTTCATCAATCCAATCATGTACGTTGGTAGCCGAACCTTGCAAGATTAGGGCATCAACGTGTTTATTTTTAGCTAATTTAGCGGCAATAAAACTGCCTAAAGAATACCCATGAATAATAATGCTTTTAGGTGTTAGCTGGTTTTTTATATAGTCATATTGCTGTGAAGCATCTGAAATTAAATTATGTATATTTGCTTGACCGTTGCTGGCACCTAAGCCGCGCCTATCAAACATAACTATGTCGGTATTTAACTGAGCAAGTTGCTTCATCATCTTTATCCCGCCTTGGGATACCTTCATGCCATTACCTTGAATTACAAACATTACATCTTGTGAATTTTTATTATTCAAAAATATGCCATTAAGTAATGTTGTTTGATCATTCGATTTCAAGCTAATTTTATTGATTTTATAATCCGGTAGCATTGCTTGCCATTTATTCAATTCATCAGCAGTATAAGAAACCACATTGTTATCTTGTTTGATAAAACTACTTTGTTTTAGGTGTGCAGTACATGCACTGAGAGTGAGTGCTATTAAGATGATCACTAAATTTTTGAGCATGGTTTTATCCTTAAAAAATTGCATGTTATATGTGTTATTTATCATTTTCAGTAAAGAGTAAAATATCGCCAGGATTGCATTGAAGCGCTTCACAAATCGCATCCAAAGTTGTAAATCTTATTGCTTTAGCACGTCCGCTTTTTAGTACTGATAAGTTTTGTGCTGTGATCCCAACTTTCAGGGCAAGATCATTAAGTTTCATTTTTCTTTTAGCTAGCATGACATCTAGTTCAATGATAATTGCCATTAAATAACAAGCTCCTGCTCTGATTTAAGATTAATAGCTTCTTTCATTATCCAAGCAAAAGCATAAATTATTAGGCTGATAATGAGATATTTTATTTCAGTAGAACCTATATTGATCATCATAGGTAAAGTCTTTGATTGGCCAGTAAAGCGAATAACGAGCGTTACTATAATCGGATAAAATAAACTCAAGCCAATCCAACCCAATAAGCTGGTGCCAATACATTTAATGTAAAAGCTATTTTTATAAGTGAAAATAATACCTTGTTGATACAAACCAAATAGCTTGAAAATAAAAAAGTAAATAAACAAGTAAGGAAGTGATTCAGCAATACCTAAAATAATTATTGTGTTGAAACCTTCCTGTGATAGAGCTTGTGCAAAGCCTTGCCATGAATCTTTAAAACTAACTTCAATAAATGATGAGAATACATTATAAGAGGCGGATAATTGGCTCGCAGTATTTGACGTATCTGTAAAAAGTAAAATTGATGCATATACAAATAAATGCAATACAGTTATTAAAATAAGTAAACTTCTTATGTATTTACTAATTGTTTTTATTTTATTCATGGAATTTATTTCTTTATTTTGATGTTGAACAAAATAACATCAAAAAATAATAAAACAATATATATTTATCGTTTATCGATAAAAAAATATTGTTTTATATGAGCTTGTTTTTTATTTACTCGATAATGTGAGGGTATTATTTATCCCTTCAGCATAATTTATTTTAAAGTTGTACAGTGATGTCGTAGGTGGGCTGTATAAAATATCAGCAGTGTCTATTACAAGCGCTAAATAATGGCCTTTAGGTACATCATACGCTGTTGCAACCAAGTCTATATCAACTTCAATATCTTCATTTGGCGTGGCATTTAAAATAGTATAAGGCGCATGGGTGATCAAAGTGCCTATTCCAGCCCAGTTAACGTCGTATAAATATGCTACCAGTAAGGCTTTATCTGAAGAAGGTGTAACATTTAGGTGTATCTTATTGATGCCTCTTAATTGTAAGTCTTCATTTAGCCAATCTGACTCCCATCTAATTGCATTGATTGAGCTGATCAAGTTCATACTTGATAAAATCGGTAAAGATAAATAGTCTTCTGTAATATATGAAAGTAAAGGAATACCTGTTGTGGCAAAAGTATCTAACCCTGAATATACAGTATCCGTTTTTGGCCACCAAGGTGAATAAGGGGAGTCTTTCATATCACCATCGCCATCAAACTCTTTTTCATGAAGGTATAAAGTATTTTGTGAAATATCAGTGCTTGGCCAACTGTCGAATTGTTCATATTGTCCAAACTTAACTTCTATTTCGACAGGCTTTTTATTAGTAATGCCATTTTGTTCACCCTTTAGCCAATGATCAAACCATGCATGTACATTATGCCAAACATGATGCTGTGAATTTCCCATGCCTAAGACTTCTCCTACAGCATGAGTACCTTGATTTAAATCTAATAACTTAGGCGTTGTTAATGCTTCATACAAGGCTAAAACACTATTGGGTTGAAATAGGTTATCTCCAAAATTGTTAGACAAATAAATAGGTGTATCACTTACATTGAGTTCATTTATATAATTTAAGGGGGAACGTAAGTCTGCCCATTGGGTAATTTCGTCTATGTTTTCTTGTTTCAATAACCCTATGTAATTTTGTGCTATTTCATCACTTGGATCACCTGTTAAATAACCCATTCCTGTAAGTAAAGCCCCCCAAATTAATCTTGGCGTGTATTGTCCATATAAAGAACCCGTTAAACTTCCCCAGGTACTCATAGCTGCGACTGCATTTACTCTTGAATCATGAGCAGCACTTAAAAGACTAATGCCTGATCCGTAAGAAACACCGGCTAAACCAATATTACTTTCATCAACAGGGTAATTTGTTAATAAGAAATCGATAACAGCTGAAACATCTTGAATATCTTGGTCGCCAGCCGTGGCTATTTTCCCTTGTGAGTCACCAAAACCTCGAGTTGAATAGCTTAAAACTATATAGCCTTGTTCAGCAAAGCGTGCAGCTTCGGTGAGGTATTCATATTCATCTAACCCCCAACTATTAATAAATATAACCGTAGGGTAGTGTGTATGGCCAGTGGTTGGAACAAATATATTTGCATGTAATTGAATACCATCATAAGCCGAAATAATGATGTCATCATCTGTTATATACAAATCAGATTGCTTAAAAACAGGTTGCCCAACCAAAGCTTTGAGTAAATCAATTAATGGACTTGCATGTATTTGATTTGAATTAAAAATAAATGCGAGTAGTAAAATAATATGATGGAGCTGTATTGAAGACCGAGTATTTTTCATAAGTGTTCTCTTGTTATTTTTAGATAAAATTATTCGTGTCTCAAATTGTTTAAAAAACCAACTTAGAGTTTTTATTCTAGTAAGAGGTTTGGCTGTTTGATATTTTTTAAACTTATATTCAACATTCACAAGGTTTCTGTATCGGGTACTTTATGGGCTTGTATGAGATTGATATAGAAAGGTATTTTATATTTCATATTAGTTTGGTAATTGAATAGTTGAAATTACGAAGTGAATAAAAATTGACATCGCTGTCATTTGTTATCAAGATGTAAATTCACGTTAACAAAATAGGTACTAATTGTGTTTAGAATAAAAAAACAAACATTAGTGAGCATGTTGTTTATATTGCCCAGCATTACCACTATCAATGCAGTTAATGCAGATACCAATAATCATCAAGTAGCATCAGCAAGTTTTGAAGAATTCAAACCTAATGGGGTTTATTTAGGAGGTGCTCAGGTTTTTTATAGTGCATCACTTTTTGAAGCCAGGTATTGGACACAAGGTGATACACCGGATAAAACAAATCAATGGGGACCTTGGAAGTTTTTAAGGGAATGTGAAGGTGGTAGCACAGGCGAGTGTTCAAGTGGTGGCGATACAACTGAACCTGGTAATCCAGCTGGTCCACAACCAAAACCTGGTGGTGGTTATACGATGCTTAAAAGTGAGATTGAAGCTCATGAATTAACCTTAACGGATACGCCATTATTTGTTGAAGTTAAAGCATCAATAGCAACTTTAGATAATCAAGCAGTTGAAGCAGTACAGCCTGGGCTTGCAACTAACCCCGTAAATGTAAAACGAGTAGAGCAAATTATTGATGAAGCATCTTGGATAAATACATTTCCTGATCGTGATGTGGCTTATACGTATACGAAGTTTTTAAAATCTATCGCTAAGTTTTCAGGTTTTTGTGCAAGTTATGATGATGGACGAGATTCTGATGCCATTTGTCGTAAATCATTAGCAACAATGTTTGCCCACTTTACTCAAGAAACCGGTGGTCACGATCCTCATTCTGCTATTGAAGAATGGCGTCAAGGACTCGTGTACGTTCGTGAAGCAGGTTGTGGTGAAGATGGGCCAAATTGTCCATATAATGCGGAGTGTTCTCTTGATACTTGGCAGGGTCAAACATGGCAATGTGGTACAAATGCAGATGGCAGTTATAAAAAGTATTTTGGTCGTGGTGCAAAACAGCTTAGTTATAATTATAACTATGGCCCATTTTCACAAGCGATGTTTGGTGATACCAAAGTATTGTTAGATGATCCGGAGCGTGTTGCAACGAGCTGGTTAAACATCGCTTCAGCAGTGTTCTTTTTTGCTTATCCGGCATCTCCAAAACCTAGCATGTTGCATGTTATAGATGGCACTTGGTTACCAAATGAACATGATACAACTAATGGTATAAAGCCAGGGTTTGGTGCAACAACAAATGTGATTAATGGTGGTATAGAATGTGGTCATGGTTATGAAAAACCACAGTCAGTTAATCGTATTGCTTATTATAAAGCGCATGCAAATAATTTAAATGTGCCAATTGAAGCTAATGAAGAACTCGGTTGTAAAGATCAAAAACGTTTTGATAAGAATGGTGCTGGTGCATTACTCGTTTACTGGGATCAAGATTGGGGTTATTACCCTGAAAACCCAGAAGGAAAATCATTCGCTTGTAAACTTGTTGGTTATCAAACACGTCATTTCGCATTACAGCAAAGTGACTATCAAAAATGTGTTGAACATTATTTTGATGTTGAGGTTGTAGAGTAACCACATAAAATATATACAAGGGCTTTAGCGTTTTTTACAGTGCTAAAGTCTTTGTTCAGTTTAAGTTAATGTACACATATTAAGCTAAAAGCGTTGACCTTAATTGATGGCGCTAAAAATGATAAAACCTATCTTACGATTTCTTACACTTTGTAGACAATTGCTCACGTTATCCAATCCATTTTTATATACAATAACCTCATCAAAAAATTTGATTGATGTTGTTTTTCGATTTTAGAGTAATTGGTATTTCATGTTAAAGCCTATATTTTCAAAATTAGTATGTATTTTAGTTGTTTTCACTTTGTCTGGTTGTGCGACCATGCAATTTAGAGACTTATTCTCTGGCTATGCGCAACAAATGCAACCAGTGAAGTTACAAGCGATTAATGGTCAGTATGAACAAGCTTTACAACAAGTACCTGAGCGAGATATTTCAGATACTAACTATGTGTTAGCTTTATTAGAAAAGGGACGCTTAAAACACTTAGCAGGGGATTATAAAGCCAGTAAACATTATTTTAGCCAAGCAAGTGGTTATATTGATGAACAAAAGCTTAAAGCTAAGCTTCAAGTGAGTAAAGGTGTTCAAAATATTGGTGCGGTGTTGAGTAATGATAATGCAATCACTTATGAAGTGCCTGATTACGAACAAAGCATGATGCACAGCTATCAAGCATTGAATTACCTTTACCTGGGTGATCATGAAGCTGCACTTGTTGAAATTAGAAAAGCAAACTTAGTTCAAAGGGCTGCATTAGAGAATAATTTTGATGTAATAAATGATGCGATAGCAAGTTTACAAGATGAAGTGGAGCTTGATTGGCAAAGTATTAGTACAACATACCCTGAAATGGAAGATGTGATTGGCGAAGCTAAAAATGGCTTTCAAAATGCTTATACATTTTATATGTCAGCTGTACTTTATGAAGCATCTGGAGAGCTAAACGATGCCTATATTGATTATAAAAAAGCATTAGAAATATATCCAGAGAATCAATATTTACAAAATGATGTATTAAAACTAG
>Ga0209396_1006549_pt1 | contig 10643 bp, 11 predicted proteins | sample GOMGulsemesocosm_6_FD_184638 | JGI IMG/M metagenome (GOLD analysis project Ga0209396, IMG submission 184638) | Methane-oxidizing microbial communities from mesocosms in the Gulf of Mexico - GOM8C Gulf of Mexico (SPAdes) (version 2) | ecosystem: Environmental > Aquatic > Marine > Cold seeps... | reverse complement strand
TGTAAAGAGTCTAAAATTGGTTTCCAAGCAAATTTACGCATTAATACTATTAATATTAATAAGATGATTGCTTGCATGAAAAACAACCCTGGTGAAAAATCATTTAATAACTGATCCATTTGATATCTTTTTAAATCGTGATACTAATCTTTATTCCTGTCTAATCTAAAACATATCCTGTAACCAACCGTTACAGGATATTGTTTTCTTTTTTCCTCTGGATTATCGTCCTAAGATCAAAGCACCGAAAGCTAATCCTTCCAATAATGCTCCAATAATAATCATCGCAGTTTGAATTTTTCCAGCCGCTTCAGGTTGACGAGCAATACCTTCCATTGCTTTTCCACCTATTTGACCAAGTCCGATTCCACCACCGATTACGATTAATCCAGCTCCAATTAAATTGTACATAACTAATTGATTTATATATATTAAACAAAATTATACTTATTCACATCTCCTTTTTCAAGTAGACACCTCTTAGAGGATTTTAATTCTTCTTTCGAAGAGATTCCTTTTTTCAAAGGAGATTCCCATTTTCATGGGAACTAAAAATCAACAATGTTGATTTTTAGTGAGCGTCATGTTCTTCAACAGCCATCCCTATAAATAACGATGATAACATTGTGAAAATAAATGCTTGTAAAAATGCTACTAACAATTCTATTAGCATAATAAACAATGACAATACTAATGACATTCCTGTTGAACCAACTGGTCCAAAAGCTTCCTTCATAGTTATCGTTAAAGCAATTAAACTCATTACAACAAAATGACCTGCTGTCATGTTTGCAAACAAACGTATTAATAATGAAAATGGTTTAATTAACACAAAACCAGCCAACTCTATTACCGCTAATATCGGACGTAATATTTTTGGAACTCCAGGCATCCATAAGGTGTGTGCCCAAAAATCTTTACTACCATTAGTCATATAAATAACCATTGTAAAAATTGCTAAACATGCTGTAACTGCAATGTTTCCTGTTACGTTAAACCCTAATGGTGTTAATCCTAATAGGTTTAATATCCAGATAAAGAAAAATACCGTCAACAAGAATCCCATAAATTTCCTGTACTTTTTTTCTCCAATGTTCGGACGAGCAATATCGTCTCTTACATAAATAACCAATGGCTCTAAAACTCTTGCAAAACCAGTAGGAATTGCTCCTTTTTTATACCCTCTTGCTAAAGAAGAAAAACCTAATATCATTAACAATCCTGCCAACAACATTCCCACAACACTTTTAGTAACAGAAAAATCTAATACTTTAGCGGCGTTAGTCGCATGATGCTTATCATCAAATGCTACAGCAGTTGCTCCAGCGTTTAATTCGTATATTTTACTATGTATCTTAGTTAAGTGCACACCATTTTTTTCAACAATAGTGTGTCCAGCATCATCATGATGAAATGCAGAAGACATAAAAGTTCTTAACCCTTTACTTGTCCAAACAATTACTGGTAACGGGAAACTATAATGTGTGTTTGTTTTATTATCTGTATAGAAGTGAAAATCGTGAGAGTCTTGTAAGTGATGCCCTATATAAGCAATAATTTCCTCTTGTGTATCTACTTGGTTACCACTAGTAGCATGAGAGTCGTGTTGACCTTCTTTTGCTTCATGACCTTCATGTACAAATGTTACAACTGAAAACAACGCTATAGTTAGCGTTAATAAAAACTTTATAGATTTTTGTGCCATCATCATACCTTATATACTATATAAAATTTATGCTCTCTAAATTTCGGTGCAAAGGTACACAATAAATCAAAACTACAAACGCTTTTTTAATTTTGTTTGTTCGCTCTAGTGGGTTTAGCACATATACAAATATATTATACTCGGTAATTATAAGATTAGATCACCTGAAAAACGCTTACTTTCGAATATAACCACTAAGTTCTGTAGAGTCGTTTTAACAAAAAACTAGAACGTTTTTGAATTTAATAGTTTTGCTACACCAACTGCTTCAATAACAATAAACAAAAAGAAAGGGATCATTAATGATAAGCGTTGGAATAGCTCTAGCTTCACTTCAGAAAAAACTGTTGCCTGAAATAAAACTATAAACAATCCTATTTTTAAAAACACACATGTTAGAAAGGCATACCCTGCTTGACTAGGCAATTTTTCAGCCACTAACTCAATACATCCATAGATGATAATTGATGCTATTGCATTGAATAAGTACACATTTAATAAGGAATAAGACAATACTAGTTGTTTATTATCTAATGTATATTGGTGCGTAAAAAACATAACTATAAAAACAACTACAACTATTAATAAGTAGGAAAGGATTCTTTTAATCATCTTGATTGGTAATTTTTATTACTTGACTAATTATAGCATACATTGCTACAAAGACAGCTAACAATGTAACTATTTTAGTATACAGTTCGTGTTCATTAGGAAATTTACCATCTAACCATCCTCCCAAAAGACTCCCTAAATAAATAGTTCCTCCCATTTGAAACGCAATTCCGGTAAACCGAACGTATTTATTAAGCGGTTTTTTCTTCAATTGAATTAGTATTTAAAGTCTTTACTCCAGACCCCATGGTACAGGTAGCATTAAAAGTTGCTCCTGGTTCCACTGCCAATTTATTAATTAGCACTTCCCCTTCAATAGTTGCGGTACTTTTTAAACAAAGTGTCTCTTTAACCACTAACTTACCGTTAAATACCCCTTCTATATCAGCATTAGCACAAGTTAAGGTTCCTTTTATTTTTCCCGTAGGCCCAACAACTACTTTCCCTTCGGTTTTTACATCTCCCTCAATTTCACCATCTATCCTAAACCCACCATCAGAAACTACCGTACCAACAATTTTTGTTCCTTGAACAATTCTATTTTGTTGCGAAGTTGATGATGTGGCAGATTTTCCTTTTTTCTTATTTTCTGAAAACATATTATTTGGGCGTTTGGGGAGTTTGGTATTCTGCTAATTTTTTATGTACTTGTATTGTTTTGTAATTTTCTGAAGACAAAATCACATAATCATTTCCAGGCTTGTATTTCTTTTTATTTTCGTCTAGAAAAGAATGGAAATTTGTAGCAACTTCCGGAGTTATAAACCCATGAACAATCACAAAAGTTTGTGTTCTACTATAATAATCAGTAGAAACTTTTAAATAATCTCTATAAGTATCATTTAACGCTTTTTCAATATTTTCTTTAGCTGTTTTTATCTCTTGGTCATTTTTATTAAAAACATACACCAACTTAAAACTTCTTCCTTCTGATTTTTCAATAAACTTAGAATTAGCCATTACTGGTATTGATTTCTGCAATAAAGTTTGAGCAGATTTCCCTTCCTCTGCATTAGGATAGTTAAGCGCCACATAATTAATTCCTTTCTTGTACGCTTCAAATCCTTCTATTTTACCTACAACTACAGCTTTCAGCAATTCATATTTAGGCAGCATTTCATCTCCATCAAATTGGACTATGCACTTGTTTAGTTGTTCTTCAACTAACTCGTACTCTTGGTTTTCAAACTGCTTATATAGCTTTTCATAAACTACCTTAGGACTTCCTTCAGAAAAACTTAGTGATGCATCTGGATTACGTAATATTTCTGCATAACGAGAATCAGGATGATTTTCAATAATATCCTGCTTTACAGTTTGCTGCTTATTACTTTCCAACTCCGTGTATATTTTATACAATTGGTATTTTGCAGGCAATGCCAAACGCTCATTCGGGTTAAATAACAATAACTTCTCTAATCGATTACTAGCTAGCGGATACTCTTTAAATTTCTGCTTATATATCAACCCTAACTGATAATACGCAAAGTTTCTTTTTGTCACTACGCTGTCTTTTTGTTTTTCAGTGGTAGGCAATTGAGAAATATAATAATCCGTTGTGTATATATCTTTTTCTTTCTCCTCTTTCAATTTATCAATACCATTCTCCTCAATAGTATCCTCCTTAATAACGGTGTTTTTATTTTTAATGCGCCAGTTATCTTCCAAAACACGAGCACCCCATATTTTTCTAAACTCCTCTTTACCGTAAGCTACAGTTGTTAAGTTATAAAAATAAAAAGTAGAACCCTTACTCTGTTTTCCTCCAGAACCAGGTAAAAAACCTACAGCACTTCCTTTGGCTAATAACGCTTCAGCCTCCTGTGCTTTTTTAGCAGCTTCCATTTCCTTTAACTCTGTAATGTGTTTTTCAAAATAAGTTATTCTTTCATCATCAGTATAACTAAGCACCTTTAAAATACTGTCGTTACGTTTTGCCATATCTTCATAAGCAATAACATCTTCCAAATTATCTTTTTTCTTTTTGAAAAAACGAAATTCCTTTGAATTCTTCTTTAGCTTAGTCATGGTACTATCATAATAAGCACCAGCTCCTTTATAATTAGTAGCGTCAAACTGATATTCTCCTAAAGCCCTATAATTTAAGGATTGTAAATACCTATCTGGAGTTGCTTTTTTAATCGATTTATTATAGTATACCGTTGCTAGGGAATCAGATTTTGTATTTTGATGATACACCGCTATAAGATTGTATATTTTATCCAAATACGGCCTGTACTCTCTATTTTCCGATAATTTTGTCAAATATTCTGAATAGGCTAGCTTGTCTCCTTTATCAAAGTCAAAACTTCTCGCCTTAGCTACTTGAGCATTCACATAATAAATCCACAAGGTTTTCCTTTTTAAGTCAATAATTTCATCAAAAGCGATATTTGCGCTATCCTTATAACCCAACCTGCTATAAATTTGTCCTTTTATGTAACCTAACCTACCTCTTACTTCTTTGTTTTTTGTGTTTTCTACAGCAATTTTAATTGGCGCAATTGCACTATCCAAATGCTTATTATTTAAATACGCTTGTGCTAACATTGCATTAGCATCAGAAACATCTTGATTACTCAACTCTTCCTGATCAATAAGGCGTTTTAAGTTTTTAATAGCAAGCTCAGTATTTTCTAATCGGATATTTACTTTTTCACGCCATATTTTTGCATGATTTATTTTATCACTTGATGGGTGTTTGTATAAAATATAATTAAAAGCCTCTAGTGCTGGCACAAAACGCTGATCGAAATAACGTGCTTTTCCTAACAATAAATACGCCTCATCTGTTTGTGGATTTTTCTCTCTTCCACCTATGTTCATTCCATGTGTCTGAATTCCTTTTACAGCTTTTTCTTCCGCACGTTCAAAACTAGGGTTTTTAGAAGCTCCAGGAAGGAATAAATCCTCTTTAACCTCCATGCGTTCAACCGGGAGCACTTGCCAATAATCATCATTAAATGACTCTATTAAAGCATCCTTACCTTGTTCATAAGCCAAGTTACCATTATATAACACATTGTATTTTGTTGTTACGGAATGGAACTTTCTATTAAGAAACTTATTTTTTTTAGGGGAACAACCAACAAGTATAAAAAATGTTAATAGCACCGCCAGTATGTGAATTGCTTTTTTACCCAAAATATATCGTAATTTAATTTCCAGAGATTTGTCTCTAACGAAATGTAAGCTTTAATCAACTTTTTGATATAAAACACCAAAGAAATTGATACTTCTAAATAACTAAAATATACTTCTTTTAGTATCTATAAGAATGTAAAAATACGTTTTTGTTTGAAAAAGTAATAGTTATACGAATAAAAAGATACCCTCTTAATTAGAGAAATACATTTCAAGATCCGTCAAGGTTGCTGCATTCGTTTCTAAATCCTTTACAATCCTTCCTTTTTCTAAAACCACTATTCTATCAGAAACATCTGTTACATGTGATAAATCATGGCTAGAAACTAATACCGTTACCGCGTTATTTTGAGCAAGGTCTTTAATAATTTCTTTTAGCCTTATTTGCGTTGTAGGGTCTAAATTAGCAAATGGCTCATCCAAAATCACAACTTCCGGATTACCTATTAATGCTGCTACAATCCCTACTTTTTTCTGATTCCCTTTACTTAAATCGCGCAAATACTTTTTCTTTCCAAGAATTTCGTCATGAAAGAAATCTGAAAACTGAGACACCAATGCATCTACATCAGCTTTATTTTGTCCGCGTAATTCCCCAATAAAATAAAAATATTCTTCTGCCGTTAAGTAACCAATTAAAAAGCTCTCATCAATAAACGAACTAGTGAAATTTTTCCATGAATCAGATTCACTCACAACAACACCATTATTTTTAATGGTACCAGTAGTTGGCTGAATAAGATCTAACAACAAACTAAAAAAGGTAGTTTTTCCAGCTCCATTATTACCTACAAGCCCAACACTTTGTCCTTTTTTAATTTCAAATTTTTCAATTTCAAGTACTGTATTACCATTATATATTTTTGAGATACTCTCTGACACTATCATAATTTTTTACTTTTATTTTTGTTGAAAACCAATCACCATTGCATACTTTCGCTTTTTAAACACACTCTCCAATTTTGAAAAAATATAATTTTGCATAATGAGTCCTATCACCCCCAAACAAAGTAACGCTCCTGCCGCAACATTAAAAGACACTAAATAGCTTATTAAACTAAATATACCCATTGGCATTAATATCATTGGAATTATCATTAACCATTGCGCCATACCCATCCCTTCATAATTCATCATTGCACTTTTAGCTAAATCTACTCGCTTTTTATTAAATGTACACAAATACAATAACGCAGGTACATTAACCCCAGCATTGTATACACCACCTATTAAAAGCAATACTCCAACTTTCCATCCGAAATAGAAATATGGTAATGACAAAAGCGTTAGTACACCTATACTTAAAAGCAACAGCATACGTTTTGATTTTAAATATTGTTTCATTGAAATATTCTGCGACATTAATAAGTTAAAATACGCGCTATCCCATGAAGGTATAAATTGTCCGAAATTCATTAAAAACATCCCTGTAATAAAAATCGAAGCAAATACATACATCATAGAACTTCCTTCTCCATAAGTAGGATTCGTAAAAAATATTAACCCATAAAACAACATCACTAAGGACAATACAGCTGTCATTCTAGGACGTTTATTTCTCCAAATTAATTTAATATCATTCTTTAAAAACGGAGCTACATCGCCAAACCTATTCAACCATGAAAATTCCGAGCCTGTAACTACTTTTTCTTTTTTTGCAAGTACACCATCATCTAAATAAAAATGCTGCAGAAAATGTTTGAAATTTATAACATAAAACAACAGTAGTAAACCGAAGGGAATTAGTGTGAAAAACGGCTGTTTATACAAGCTGAAATACAAGTTCCCAACCGGAGTAATTACATCATAAAAACCGAAATACTGCACGAATACACCAGCAGCCAACAAACTAGCAATTGCATAAAAATATTGATTGCTTTTGTTTATTATAAAATTGATAAAGTTATTTACCTGAATTAACACAACCATACTTAGCACCCAAAACAACACATTAGTTACAGCATATCCTTTTGTTAATAGAACAATACTAAAAGGCAATAAGAAAAATAATGGAATTATATTAAATGCTGATACATTTGATTTTAACAACAAGTAGTGTATTATTGTTTTCTTTTTTATTGGAATAACCATTAAAGCTTTACTGTTAAGTACAGGCAATTTTTGAGCAAAAAAACGAAGTAATAAATCGACTAAAAGCCAAATTACAATATACCTACATACCGTTAATAAAGGATCAACCGTAGGTACTACATTAGCCGCAAAAGAATATGAAAAGACTCCCAATGCAGAAAAACATACTATTAGGTATAATGCGAAAAAGGCTAATAAAATTTTAATAGCAATACCTTTTGTGAAATTATCTGACCTAAAAAAAGACTTCCATTCCAGCTTTAAAATACGTGTGAACATTATATTGAAGGTTAGTTTAATATATCTTGTTAGTAATTAGATAAAGGGAATTGTTACAGTTTTACACCAAATTATATTCAGGATGTGCTTTAATGATATGCTCTCTAGCTTTTGAAGGTATTACATACAGCATGATATACATCATTAACAAAAACACAACAATAATAGCAGACACTATTATTGCTCCTTCCGATGTGTTTAAGATATTACTTAGACTATCTGTTCTGGTTAAGAATTGTGGTACATGAACAAATAACTGAAATATTAAAACCGATTGTCCATAAGAATAAATAATTTCTTCAAACATCCATATTTTTCCATCGTTTTTCTTAAGCCTTTTCTGTTGTATTTTATACTTAACTATTTTAAAAAACAAGACACAAATAGGCAACACAAATAGCCCTAAAACCACATAATTTCTATACAGAACATGTTGCATAGTTAATATTACTACTAAAAGCAACAATGTTGTTAGCACTACTCTTGGCAAGGTAAAGTATGTTTTAAAAATTGATAAGATTAGTTTGTTATAACGCTTACTCATTTTCGCACGTCGTTCTGACACTAAATCAGTAAACCCGAAAATTCCGAATTTTTTAAATTCAAGCTGTAGCGCATCATCAAAAGTTAACTTTTCGTTCTCTTTCCACTGCGCTTCTATACCGTTGGATAAATGATCTACTAATTCTGTTTGTAAATCGTAATAATCAACATAATGTTTTTTAGTAAACGTATATAGTTTATCTATTTGGGACTTGGTCAATTTTTGCATTGTAATACTTGTCAGACAATAATTTGTTTAGTTCGTTTTTTCTGGGGTTGCATTTACTGTCCCTACATATTTTTGGGCGATTCCTTGAACATCAAAACCCCAATGCTGACCAATAGACATTGCCTTCTGACTAATAATCGACTGTTTTAAAGATAGTTTTTTTCCCAAATCAGTTTTATAAAACGCAATCAATTCTTTAATTTCTGTATGTGTAAACTCGTTCACATACAAATCTCCCATAGCGGAATACAAGGCACTTAAAGTTCCTTTTGCTTCTTTGGTATACGCCTCTTTTTTTTCTTCAGCAATATTACCCCCTATTTGAGCAATTGCATCATCAAAAGCAGCATCTACTCCTGTGACTTTTATTAACTCAATTGCATCATTTTTAAAAGCTGTATTATCTTGCGCTTGTACTGCGAAGGCTATTACAAACGCCCCCAATAAAATAATATTTTTCATCTGTTTTTTATTTAATATTGTTATTTACTTATTGTCTGACCAATAGTATTCACCTCTTAAAGATAGCTTTTTTCCAAGTGAAAAGCAATTTTATATTCATCACTAGAAGCTATATATTCTATTCTTAATTTAAAATTCCCTTATACTTAATATCTAGCTCCTTTTTGTATCTAATTAACGTTTTGAATAACACGTACCACATAATTAGCTGGAAAAAGAAATAACCTTCGATAATGTTATCCGTTACAAATTGCTCTGACCATTTAGTAAACAAAAAAAACAATGGAATGCAAACTATAGTAAATACTCCCCCAAACACCATTGACCAATCCTTACCATATCTTTTTTCTATTTTTTCACACAATAACTTAGCAATTACCACCACAGGAATTAAAAAGAATAATATCAATGGATTTTGAATATAAAAAGGCAAGTATATTGGTATCAATATAATCGAAATTAATGACGCACCAACACTTGTTTTTTTTGTTTTATGGAACTTGAAAAAATAATATAATAGCGCCATTATGCCTATGCTAAAATTAACCCTCATAATAATTTCCTGTGAAAAACTCAAGTCAATAAAACCAGGAACTAACATCGCTAATACTAGTAAAAACAACACTTCTTTTGCTAAAAACCCTTTTCCAAAGCGCATGATAATTTTATCACGCAACTTCGCTTTCTGCTCTTCATGGTTTTTCAATAAACTTTTTTTGTTGTGTACCATATAACTTTTAAACACCTCATAAAAAGTTTTACTAGGGTTTCCTTCAAGCTCTACCTCTATAGCAGATGCCACATGATCTGTCAACTCCAAGCGGACATCCGTATAAATAACATCTGAGTTTTTTAAATAGGTATCAATAAACTGTAATTCTTTTTTTGATAAATTCATATTAACCATTAATTAAATTGTAGTACTTTTTTTGCCTTTCAATTAACTTTGAATAACAATTAAACCAGGTTAGCATTAAAAAACATATTAATACTATTGAAAAACTCAAAACAACTTGCAACAAATTGTTAGTTAACATTTGCTCTTTAACATATCCTATTACTTGAAAAACTAACGTAAAGAAAATCACATATGTTCCTGATAAATTTAACAACAATGATTTTTTATGCATTTTAAAATCTTTTAACGATTTAAATAAAATCATTATTAATAAAAAAATCATAAACGAAAAACCTATCCATAAACTATATTTCACTTTATAGCTTTCCATTACAAACTTCAACATAACGCCAAAAGCAATTAAACCCAAAATGTAAATTGGTTTCACAACAGAATTTTTAATCTCTGTTAAATAAGTTTTTCTTATATATTTATTCAATTTTTTCCGTACTTGCTCTTGCTGGCCCTTCAAATACCCCCGAGTAAAATCTTTTTCTATTTCCTTAAAAGCTACTTCAAAAGAACTCCCTTCCTCTAATTTTGATTCTATAAAACAAGCCATATGATCGGAAAATTCATAACGAACATCCCAATACTCAACACCTTTACTTTTTAAGTAACTATCTATTTTCTTTAATTGTGAAACTTCCAAATTCATCTTATTCCAAACCAAATTTAGG
>Ga0209396_1006547_pt1 | contig 10645 bp, 7 predicted proteins | sample GOMGulsemesocosm_6_FD_184638 | JGI IMG/M metagenome (GOLD analysis project Ga0209396, IMG submission 184638) | Methane-oxidizing microbial communities from mesocosms in the Gulf of Mexico - GOM8C Gulf of Mexico (SPAdes) (version 2) | ecosystem: Environmental > Aquatic > Marine > Cold seeps... | reverse complement strand
GTTTTATATTATTTAATTTTGTCGATATTTAAGTAGAATTGATTCTAGTGGGTATTGGATGGGTACTTAAATGAAAAACCCTTTACAACCTATTGATTGTAAAGGGCATTGTGTGGTGGAGCGGGGGACATCTGTGTTGGTGGTGTAATCCTTTGTTTTTCGGGGTTATTTGTTTTGGTTTTTCTGTCTTCTGGTACCTTTTATGGTACTAAGTGGGGGAGTCACATCGTAGAAGTATGTATAAATTACTTATTTAAGAAAGGTAAAATATCGTTTGATAATATTTAAGCTATATCACTAGCGATACCTGATATGTATTTATATATTGTTCAGAAACTAAAAACAATTCTTCTACTTTTGCGCTAATACGCTCTTTTTTCGCACGGAGAGATAGAAGGTGTTGGGATAAAGAAAACTATCATTACAGTTATTACAACAGCAAAAACTTTTGCTAATTCTGGTGATTCTGAAAATAGTTTTAACAACCAAGCAAGATGATACTCCAAAACTTAACGTCCACTTAAACGAACAAAAGCTGTTATTAAAATTACTGCAAACGGAGTTTTCTTCCACGTTATAAAACATTATAGTACAGGATTTCTCTCTCTCGGCTGCCTAAGCTAACTCAAGCGAAAAGACATTAATCAAAAATTCTAATTCCTAAATTTTCCACCTGATAAGTCGCAAATAGCATCTAATAAAAACTTATGTTTAGGTGTGTTCCATACATTATAATCATTGCCAATTTTAAAGAAAATGGCCATCTTTTCTTTATCCTGAGTGATGCTACTTCTAGAGTTTATACCTTTAAGTCCTTCAAACATGTTATCTAATCTTTTGTATTCTTTCTTGTAATTAGCGGAACCATATACAGCCTCTAATTCGAACATGGATATATTATGACTAAAGCCGTTAATCCCTCTTAAAGAAATGATAGGAGGAGAATCTAGTTGAGGTAAAAAATTGAAAACACAATAGTCTTTTGTGCCGCCTATTAAGGGGTGAAGATGTCCATCGAAGGTGTCCTTGCACCTTTTAAATTTTTGATTGCAATAAGAACAAGCAGGTACAAAGTTATTCAAAGATACTGCAAAAAAAGGGTATTTACTTTTAGGGAAAAAATGGTCGATATCAGGAGTAGCTGTAGCGTTAATCCCACTAATAATGTTGATTTCAACTGCATTACAGCATGGACATACACTTAAATTACTGGATGAAATTATTCTCCTACCGTAGTGTCCTCTAAGGTGTGAATAATCAAAAATGTCTTCAAATTCGCTAAACCAGGCAGGATAATAGTCTTTCAGGCGCTTAATTGGGATAGACCTACCCATATAGATATTCTGAATTCTACTTAAAATTACAGTTATCTTTCTAGCGGTGTTAGCTTGGTTTAGAAGCCCAATAAAGTGGCCAGCTAAAATAGAACGCTTATATCTTACAATGCATTGTAACTCACCTATTAAATTTTGCTTATAGTTCAAAATTCGCTCGGCTACAAGCGGCTCATTTATATTTAATTCTAAAATAGAAAAATCAAAATTAAAGCCTTTAAAATTCCAAGCAGGATTGAATCTATCTGCAATTAAAGGGTAAGTGTCATATATTTCAGTAGCTTTTGCTCTGAGCTTTTTTGGATGACAAAAAACCAAGCTGGAAATGTAGCTATTGGATAGTAAATTTTGATATTCATTAAATTCTACAGGATGATTTACTTCTAAATTATTTAAAACATTTGCAGCTTTAGAAATAACTCTACCTAATACAAAGTTTGCCTTGAAGTCTTGGATAAATCCAATGGGATATTTGTATTTAAACTTAATCACCTAGTAAAGCCTCCCTTAAACTTGAATTACTAATCTTGCGGGTTAACTTTAAATCCTTTTGTGATATGTTTTGAGAGTGCATTTTTATGTCGATTAAGTGCTGTAACTTACCTCTTGAGTGTTCACCGTAGGTAGAATCAAGGAACATTCCATCTAGGTATGCATCAGATAATTTAGTGCCAAATCCTAATGAGTTCGCTACTATGGGTCTTCCATTCTCTAGCTTTAAAGTCACGATATCTTCAGGTAGAAAATCACCAATAATTAATGGTGAATGAGTTGTAATAATGAACTGTATATTATTGCAAGCTTCTAAGCTTACTATCATACCTACCAAATCAGAAACAAATACTCTTTGCCATTCTGGGTGTAAATATAAATCTGCTTCATCAATTACTACTAGGTAGTTTGGTGCATCAGTTCTTTCAAAGCCCGTGTTTACTAGTTTGTTATACAAAGAAGAAAAGATAGAAATTTTTGCAAATTCACCACTGCTTAGCCCACTCCAACCATAGTCTATATTGTTTTGTAAGTACTCAGGCAGGCTACCAATTCTTGTTATAGTTGAAAGGATTACTTCGGCATCAGATGTTTCTATTTCTTCAACACCACTATAGTGACCTTCTTGATGAGCAATATAGTCATTATTTTTACTTGGTTTAAGCTTAAAATGTCTATTCCTACGTATGCTCTTTGAGAAGCCTTTTAAATTCTCATAGTCTTCACAAATAGTTTTCACAATAAATGAGATTTCTGATTCTATTTGATCTAAAAGTTTTTTGTCGTTTACACTATCTGAACGATGAAACTCGTTAAATGAGGTATGTATAATTTCGCTAATTAGTTCATTGCTAAGTGAGTTGGAGAACAAAAGGTGTTTAAAAAGCTGATAGCAGGCAATTTGTGAGAAGGTATTGTCAGCTGGTGAGTTATTAAGGGTATGTTTAAAAATTGAAAAAATATTTTTTAGCAAAATAACGTCTATAGAATTATTATTTTCAGGTTTGTAAGAGTTATGTTCCATTGTACTTTGTAATTTTCTAAATATTTCATCCACTAACTTTGATAAGTAATGTTCGGCTGCTTCAATATTATCATCTTTACTTTTTATAAATGATTGAAATAAAGAATAATCCATATTTTCTATTACTTGTAAGTGGCGGCGATATGAATCAGGTGAATTACTGATTCTTAGAATTTCTGATTCTAATGATTTTTTAATCCATGACTTAATTGAGGTGTTCCAGCCTCTAAGTTTAAATGAATATGTAACTGTAGTGTGGTACTGAGCCCAGTAATCACTATGTAAAAATCTAAGTAGCTGATTTAAAGATTTAACTCTTCTTTTTTTTGTTTTGTAGGTATATTCTGCTGATAAATCAGTGACCTGTCTGGTTTTTGCTTTTTTTGAAAAGTTAAAGTTTGATATGTTTGTAACTCTAAGAGTTTCAACGTTATCATCATTCAGTTTATTGTGTGATTTACATAAATTGTAAAGTATCTTCTCATGGAGGTTCAATTCTTGAATAATAAACGTTTCATTATCTTTATCTAGCCAAACAATTACTCCAATACTGTCATTATATTCTAATCTATTCTCTATAAACTCAAGGATAGAGGTCTTCCCTGAACCGTTATTACCAATAATTGAGCTAATGTTAACGCCGTCGTAATAATCATCTAGATAATCTGGGTTTTCTTTAATAGTAAGTGTCCGACCATCAAAAAAGCACTTGAATTGTGAGTTAAAAGGGATTGATATTTGTTTCAATATCTTGTGTTCGATGATGTGGGTGAAAATTAGTTTCATGGGAAAGTATTATTTTTAAACCTTGTAGTTGACTGTATATGGTTGATGTAACTTATTCAATGTTTATCATACACTTAAAGTAATCCTTAGGTTTTTGTTTTTTAATTATAGATATTTGATATTTCATTACCTAAGAATAAAATTTCAAAGATATATTAGGTAGAAGCGGTATACTGAGTACCTAATAATTAAATCATAGCTCTGTGAATTTTAAAGGATTTTAATGACTTTTATTCTGCAAGGTAACCCTAAGTATTTCGCCATAGATTCTTATATTTCTGAACATCAATTTATATATTGGACTGACTCCCTGCTATCTAAGGAAATGAAAGTTGGTGATGGTGTTTATATATGGAGATCTGGAGTTAACCCAGGAGCAATAGCTAAAGGTGTGATATCTGAATAACCTAAGACAATCGAGCAACTAAAAGGTAATACCGAACTGCAAGAAGACCTTTGGATACTGCAATGAAAATACCTTGAGTCAGTTGTATAGGTAAAATACTAAAGTATCAAAAAAGAAATAAACCTATACGATTAAATGCGGTGATTATGAGAAAAACACTGTAATTATCTAATGATACTTACAGCATCTATTACTGTCGAATAACAGGTTTGAGCAGGCGATTAGATTGATTATGCTTTACCGCAGCTCTCATAATGAACATACGGCAAAGCCACTTGACGGATAAGAACAACTGATATAATGCCCTTAGGCATTTTATTCTAAACTAAAGGTTTCCGTTGTTGTGAATATACTATTGATACCATCTATGAATTTTGTTGTATCATCTAAATACAACACTCTTAAGTTTCGAATTGCTCTAGAACATGATACGTATAAGAGGTTCTTAGTATTTGAAAACTTGGCGATATCATCTTTATCGGTTAAGTCATTTCTATGAATGGTTTTTTCAAAAAATGAAGAAAATTTATTTCTGTTCATTGTGCCAAAATTATTTTCCATTATGATAATTACATTTTCAAATTCTAACCCCTTCGTTCCATGGTATGTATGGTAAACAATATCTGTACGTTGTGTGTCTTCGATAAAATCAAGCCATAAATTATACTGATTGATATCTGTGTTTAATAAGTTTTCTAATATCACCTGATCTTGCTCTAAGGTATCATCTTGCTCATCAAATAACTTATCGTACAAATACTTCACGAAACCCTCGTAAGTGTATGTCTCTATTGGCATTAAATCACATATTAATCCTCTTAAATAACCACCATTGTCGGACTTGTCATACTCAATAAATATAGATTTAATAAATTCATTAAGTGTCTTTCCTGTAAGGCATTTAAGTTGCTGGACTATTTTTACCAAATCTTTAAATGAAAGGGCAGGTAACTCATTTTTGCTAATAATATTATTCAAGTTAGTATCTGGGTTATCAATAAATGCTTTGAACCTAAGGATTCTATATATAAGGTTTGGTGCATCCCCTAGTTTTGAGGTTTCCTTACTTAATAACTCGCTGTTTAATCTATCGTAGAATCGTTTGTAAAAAGCAGTGCGAGAAAAGTATGCGTAGACATCAGGAAAACCACTTAATTCAGCCACTAGCTTGTTGGTAAGTACTAGGCAATGGAGTCTGTTATTAAGGCTTGCGTTCCAACTACTTTTGTATTTATTGGTAAATGCGTTTATTAAATCTATCTTTTCTGCCGATTGACCTCGGTAAAATTTAACAGAACCACCTACAGAATCGCTATATATTGATTCTTGCTGGATTTCATCATTTCTAATTCTATTGATTACATCAATAACCTCGCTGTGTGAGCGCCTATTAAATTTTTTATTAATAGGTAATAAATTTCGATGAACATCATTAAGGGCATTTCCGATACCATCATCATAGATGTTTTGAACTGAATCGCCAAAATAGCCAATAAAAAACTTACGCTTAATTTTAAGGGCGTAGGAGGAAAGGTGGTTCATGATTTCTATAACATTTTTACTAGTATCTTGGTATTCATCAATAAGAATAAAAGGAAAGCTATCAACAATAATTCTTTTTAATAGGTCGTATCGTTTAATCATCTCAGCAGAATACTCTAGAAGAGTGTCGTGGCTAATTAACATCCTGTGCAGTATGTCTGAATTATATTTAGAGTCATATTTTATGGCGGTGTAATCAGTATCATTTTCTTTGATTTTCAATAAGCACTGCTCATAATTGTCTATTTTAAATATAGTATTTACTGTTTTTTTGAAATTGCTAATATTCTTAAATATAGTGGGGTACTGTTGCAATACTTCATCAAAGGCCGCCTTAATTACAGGCGATGACTTGTTATAGTTATTGTAATATAAAGGTTTATTTTCCATCATAAAGGTAGTGAAATTTTGCTGTAGTGTTTTTTCCAGCCCTCGATATGCTGTAAATGCTTTTAGTATCTTTTCTTCTTGATTCTCAGTTAAGTCGCCTTTTAATCTAAGTAGTTCTGAATTTAACTTTTCAGTATGAATAATAACTAATTCATTTTGGTGATTCTTTATTAATTGCCATAGATTTTCGTGAATAGTTGAAACTTGAACTAAACCTGAATTACCTAAGCGCTCTTTAATTTCATTAATAGCAACATTTGTGTATGTAATACACATGATTTTTTGGTTGTGACTTATTAACCTATTACCGTGAACAGCAATAATATGTTTTAGGCTCTCGATTAGTGCGAATGTTTTACCTGCACCTGCGCCAGCATTGAAAATTATATCTTGAAACTTATCTACTGAGTTACAAATACTCTTTTGAATTGCATTTTCTTCTAATGAGGCGCTTTCTTCAATTATTGATAGACTCATTAGATTTTTTCTCCTCTTAAAGACTCGATTATTTTATCTTTTAGCCAAATAAATCCATCATCAATGTAAGATGGTATTTTGGGGATTTCATTACCTTCATTTATTATCATTTCGTAAAGTAAAGTGTTGGCAAAATCACTTTTGCTGGAGGAAAGTTTATTTTGTAACTTGTAAGAATTTTCTATTAATTCATTGAAATCGATAGTTTCTTTCCCAACAATATCGTTATAAATGTTTCTTTTAACTTTTTTAAGCGCTTGATTGAGGATGGTGTTGTTACTGTTAGTTAAGATAAACGCTTCCTCGAAACTCGTTGCGTAATACTTATTTATTGGGTCTTTTTGAAATACACCGAATAAATTATTACTCTCTATGTATTTTGTTAAACCGCTAGATTCGACGCCATTAAATTTATGGATTGTTGAATTTGTAGAAACCCTATCATTTAAATCATTTATTTGAGTGAAAATTTCTGTCTTTACTCCATTATTTATCACGGACTTTTCATCATCTAAACGTTTAATATCTAAATCCGTAATAATCAAAGATGGTATTTTTAGTAACTTGATTAGCGGGTGGTAGACCTGACCATGTGCTCCATTAATGTTAAAAACAGAGATGTAATATTTGTTTAATTCATCGTGATTTTCGATGTAAAAAGGGAGTAATGTTTCTTCTGTCAAGCCTTCAACAAAGATTACTGCATCCGAAAAGAACAGTTCAGATACTTTATATTTAATGTGCTTTTTAAGGAACTTTAAATCATCTAATTTCCTTTTATTAAATTCTTTTTCACTTTCGTCTTCATTGGCTTTGTATTTTTCAACAGAAGTAACAGCACTGTCATTAAGCCTAACAACTTCCGCGCGGTTATTAATATTAGTGATGTAATTTATATTATCAAATGAATTGCTCGTGTGAATTTTACTATGCAGTATATGTGAAGAGTGAGTTGTTATGACTAGCTGAGTGTTTAACTTTTTCTTACTGCTACTGATTAAGTAATTTATTGCATCATTTATGTATTTTATGAATAGTTCCTGCATCTGTGGGTGCATGTGTGTTTCAGGCTCCTCGATACAAATTATATTTATCTTACTTTGTTCATCTTCTTGAGGATACCTTTCAACATAATCAATTATCTCACCAATGATACTCATTAAATTTGAATAACCAAGACCAAATTGACCTTCGGGAATTTGTAAACCTTGCTCTGTATATTCGTACTTAACTAAGTTATTCATTAACTTATCAAACGTTAAGTCGGAACTTAATTTTACACCCAAACGTTCACTAGATTCTATTTTTGATAATACGCCGTTTATTGAAGAGTCATGAGAACTAGAAATCCTTTCAGACATTTTACTGTTAATTTCTTCAATCTCATCATTTAACTCTTCGAAATCGTCTTTTGCTAATTCTTGCTGGTATCGATAATGAATTATTTTATTGAATACTTTGGAGAGGTTCTTAGTGTCATGTAGGTTTTTATTCGCTGTTATTACCTGAGTTTCAATTAAATCTGACAGGCGAAAAGAGTTTTTATCTACTGGTTTATTATCTCTCCCGTAGTAAACAGCCTGAAAATTGGTATCGTTAATTAACTCTATAAATTTATTAAATAATAATTCAGGTTTTGATTCATATTTGGTGGTCAAATCCTTAAGTTTTTTATCAAAAATTGCCGCTTCTTTGATTTCATACTTTATTGTGATACTTAACTCAAAAGTGTCACTATTGCCTGTGGCATCCGCTCTGATGTTTTCGTCATTATCTCCTAAGCAATCTAGAACATCACTTAACCTCATGAACGGTATTAAGTTACTTAAAAGGTCGTTTCCGTCAGTATTTAAATTAATAACGACATTAAATTTCAGCTCAGGTGTACAAGTGTTTTTGGAAGAGGCTGGGTCTAGGAATTGTGTGAGTAAACTTTTCAAGTATGTAAAATTAAAGTCATTACCAATAATTGACTTTCCACCATCAATAATCTTTTCCAATGCTTTGGTTGCTGTAGTCTTACCTGCATTGTTTTTTCCTACAATCAGGGTTGTGGAAGTGGATATCAAGTTATCACCCGCACCTTTGGATGCTACAAAATCTATGGTGTTATTAGTTATACCGAATTTTCTGAAATTTGAGATTGTTAAACTTTTTAGGTGCATCCTGTTACCTTTGGTATTGTTATTGTTAGTTATTATAGTTATAACCAAATTACTACAAAAACCACCTAAGAAGAAGTTCATTTTTGAATATAAGATTGTGTGTTAAATTGCATCAGTATATGATCCAACATTTGCACCTAAAACTGATCCTGTGAAATCAATTATTCCTCATTAAAACTCAGCTAAAATATCAAAAAAGGTGCATCAATGTTCACTGCAATAAATTGGTCTAAGTGGATCACTTTTGGATGCAAATTAACAGCCAAGAGCGGTCTATGGTTATGTGTGAGTTGAATTTCATTTTCTGATAATACGAACATTGAAGTAGGTTACGGAAACTCCAAATAAGACATTCGTCTATGTTTCCCATATTGAACACTGCTAATGATCACTTTTGCCACAAAGGCGACATTAACGCTAACTGCTAGAGTTGAATTCAGATTAGTTTTTGTATCGCTAACGTCTGCTCACAGTCCTTTTGAGTGACTTGTTATGCTTATTTATCAAAGCTAACAACTGGTTCAAAAAAAGACTTTTTATAGGGTTTACAGCTACAGTTTTTATAAAATCCATTAAATGTTTCGACTGTAATAGAAATTTTTTTATCAAAGCTGGCTAAACAATAGTCACAATGCTCATTTGATCCCGCTTTTTTTAGAGTGGCTTTTTTCACGACCCCCGATGTATACATTTTTATATAGTTATCATTCCAGGATTTATCACAAGTAGCTTTGTTATAGATATGTATTATTGCCGTAAAGATCTCTCGAGAACCACTTTCATCAACATTAAATTCAGACTCAATAATTGAATGTTCTAACTTTGATTGATGCCTTAAGTGACACAATACCAACTCATATCGTCCTTCAGGTATACAATCACATTCATTTAATCCAACTCGAAAATATGTATCCAATTCTATTGACTGAATATTATTTGAGGCCTTTTTTGAAAACAGCTTCTTCACTTGAGAGAACATGAACTTATCCTTGGCGCAATAGGCATAACGCCCCATTAAGAGGCTAAAAATGGTGGGCTAAAATGGAGCGGAGCGAACAGCCCGCTGTTTTAGTCCTGCTTTAATGCCTTGTTATAAGGAACTTTGACACTGAACTTATTGAATATGATTTTTTACAAAAAGGAAAATATCCGGTGGTACAACAATATTGAATTTTAACAGCCATATCATGTTTTAAATTATTGTAATGAAATAAGATACTAGGTGAATCTGAATCAATTTGAGAATCAAAAGAAGAGCTAGATACTTCTACTTTATCCAAATCAAACAATGCTGTTTGGATTCTCCCTGCATTACAATCATTAACGTTAGATGGAAATTTAAAGTGAATTAATTTTATTTCACTTTTACCCGATTCCATTTCTGAAATACTAAACCCAAGACTTTTTGCAATATCAGATGTTAATTCAGTTCGTTGAGGCCCTGAATCAGCTAAAACAAAGGAACTAAAAAGCCAAAATGTGAATATTACACGATACATCCTTGTTCCTTATAACGCCCCATTAAGAGGCTTTTAATTGTTGGCTAAAATATGTAGCGAAGCGGAACCTAGCCAACTGTTAAAAGTCCTGCTTGAATGGCTTATAGGCTTAGTTTGAAAACATTAAATTGGCTTTTTGTATTAATGGCTTAATACTCCCAATTCTTTCCACTAGACTATTATCAATAATTATCATCCCAACATTGAAAAAGTTTCTTAACTGAGTCTTAGGAAAATTAGTCTTCGATGGAAGAATAAGAGAATTAATTGCTTTGCTTACTTCAGAATTATTAAAGTCACATCCGAATATATTGTGAGCAAAGGCGTTTCTTATGTCTCTTAATAGATTTAGATCATGTTTCTCGTCCTCAGAAATTAACCCTAAACTAAAGCACAGATTTATTTTAGAGGAGAATTGGCTACTTTCTGCTATCTTTTTAGAAGTTGAGACACCTTGGACCAAGAATGCTTTAAGTAATCTCTCTAGATGAACTTCGAAAGCAGCGCCTGCTGTTAATACAGCTCCTCGT
>Ga0209396_1006546_pt1 | contig 10646 bp, 6 predicted proteins | sample GOMGulsemesocosm_6_FD_184638 | JGI IMG/M metagenome (GOLD analysis project Ga0209396, IMG submission 184638) | Methane-oxidizing microbial communities from mesocosms in the Gulf of Mexico - GOM8C Gulf of Mexico (SPAdes) (version 2) | ecosystem: Environmental > Aquatic > Marine > Cold seeps... | reverse complement strand
TAGAGTGCCATGAGAGCTACATTACGTGGCGACAGATTAGCAAGCGGCGAACGCAGCGTAAAATAGAAATCCGCCTTTGGCGTTTTGAAGGTGGTGTCGTTGCTGTGCCACCAGGAAATGCCTTGTTCGCTGATCCGTTGCTGGGGTTTGTTGGCTTCAATCTCTGGAGGCTGAATAAGCGCCAATTGGTTTGGAATAAAGGGGTTGCTCTGTGGCAGCCTGATATCGCTGGAAAGTGTCTTGTCTCTCCAGTCCTGTAATTGTTGAATATCGATGCGTTGAGTACTGTATTTAGCGGTGTAGTGCTGGCTATTCATATCAACGGGCAAGTCTTTGCCGATCACCAGCATTAACATGTTCTGCGGTTTTAAGGCTGAGATGTATTTGTTGATTAGTTGAGGCTGGAAGTCGTTCATCTGATAGGGGGCACTTAATATCTGTTTGGGCGATACATGTTTTAGACGACTGGCCAGGCTGGTGACAAAATGCATGTTGCTGCCATTTTCTTGAAATTTAAAACCCAGTTGAGCTAGTTGGGCCTGCTCTTGGTAACGCCACTCCTCAATTCCCTGTTGCTTAATTAATGCGATGTTTTGAAACAGTGCGCGGGTTACGGCATCGGTATTTTTTAGCCCCTGTTCTGTGAGGCTGATGCTAATTTGCAGGTTGGCTTGTCGGTTGTCTTCAAAACCAATGCCTGCGCTGAGGTTTTCAGCCCAGCCCTGATTTTTTAAATAGGATAAAAGGCTGCCTTTACCTTCGTGCCCCAACAGGTTGCTGAGGTAGTGAACAGGTTTGCTCTGGTAGTGGGGGCGGGTACTAGCTACAGGGAATAAATACTTTATCTGCCGCAGGTTTTTATTGGGCTGAGTGTTAATGCGCAATGGCAATTGTTGGTCGGTGAAGAGTGGCTGCTCAAAGTTAGGTTCAGGACTATTGTGGTTAGCAACTGCTGAAAACCGGTCTGCAACCATTTGTTTGAGCTCAGCTATGGGTTGTTTGCCCAGTACAACCAGCGACATGCGGTTGGCTGAATAATGCTGCTGATAGAATGTCAGTAAATCTTCACGAACTGTTTTGTTTTCATGGTCTGCCAGTGTTTGCAGGCTGCCAACCGAAAATTGGGAAAAAGGATGTGCTTGGTTGCTGATGGTTTTGATCAGTTCATATTGTAGGCGGTTGTCATCCTTTATTTTGGTTTGATATTCCGAATGCACTGCGTGTTTTTCACGTTCCACATACTCAGAGTTGAATAGCGGTGAGATAAAAAACTGGGCAAACTGGTCAAGCGTTGGTTCAAGATCGGAGGCGTTTACATCAAAGAAATAATTGGTTTCATCAAAGGCTGTATAGGCATTATGCGAACCCCCGTGTTCACTAATAAATTGCTGGTAAGCACCGGCTTCAGGGTACTTCTCAGTACCGAGAAACAACATGTGTTCCAGAAAATGTGCAAGTCCTTCGCGATCTTTGGGGTCAGAACCGCTGCCGACACTGACACTTAAAGACGCGGCAGCCTTATCCGCTGTTGGGTCTGAAATGACCAGTACGTGCAATTGGTTGGCTAGTTGGAAGGTCAGGTAGTCACGAGTGTCGGTGGGGCTTTTAATGATGCCATTGCTCGAGTTTTCAGATGTGTCCGACAGAATTGAGCAGGCCGATACTGTTGCTGCTATGCATAGCGTGAGTAATAGTTGTATCAGACGAGCGGGAGATTGTTGTGTCGAACGGGCGGTCTTGAGCACGTAGCGGATCCTTGCAATGGTTATAAAAGAGGCTTTCAGAACTGACAGCCGATTCTAGCGCAGGTTCGGACATTGGCCCATTTTATGACAAGGTTTTTTAAGGTGTTTGTTTTTTAGATTGTAGAGAGGCTTCCCCTGGCGATACACATGCCTATAATGGGGCCAGTTTTCCATAGTTGTGACTACTGATGCTCAAATTATTATCTAAGCTTCCCTTACCTGTACTGTATTTGTTTTCAGGCGTGGTGTATTTCCTGCTCTATTACGTTGTCCGTTATCGTCGTAATGTTGTCGCTGCGCATTTGAAGCAAGCGTTCCCTGATATCAGTGAGCAGCAACGAACACTCATTGGCAAAAAGTTTTACCGGGGCTTTTCTGATGTCACCGTCGAGGCCGTTCATTCGGGCAATATGACGCGCCAGGAAGTTGATGAACGGGTGAAATTTGTTAATCCTGAACTGTTGGAGTCTTTGATAGAAAAGGGCGGTTCATTTATTTTGCTGGGTGGACACTGCTGTAACTGGGAATGGTTGTTGTTGTCACTCGGGGTTAAGCTGCCATTGCCGATAAACGCTGTTTATAAGCCCCTGCACAATAAAAATGTAGACCGTTTTATGTATGAAACACGGTCACGTTTTAATGTTGATCCGATTCCGCATAAGGACTTTATGACGGAGGTTGTGAAGCGTAAAAGCTCACAGCGGATTTATGCTATTCTTGCTGATCAGCGTCCGCCTAGCAAAGGCCGAGCTCATGCGACTCAGTTCCTGAATCGGGATACACGCTGCTTTATTGGTCCCGAAAAAATTGCGCAGTTTGTGAAAATCCCCGTCGTATTTATAAAAATGACACGAACTTCACGAGGTTGTTATCAGCTTGCTTTCGAACTGCTTGCCGAACCGCCCTATGAAAAAGTACGGGATGCCTACCCGGTTACCGAGCGTTATATCCGTATGCTGGAACAACAGATTATGGATACACCGCAGGATTGGTTATGGAGTAACCGTCGCTGGAAATAATTTTATTATTTCCTCTAGTTGCTATGGAAACTGTTTTTTCTTATCCCAATATTTATAACTCCAAATAAGCGCCTGATCTGTGGATAGGCATAGCATATTGCTTAATTGCGAGGATATGAAAATGGCACGACTAGACTTAACACCTTTATTTCGTTCATCTGTTGGTTTTTATGCTTGATGAAGCCAGTTACCCACCCTATAGCATTGAGCCGGTTTCAGTGAAGACGAGCTGAACATATAATCCGAACACAACACCCTCACTTGTGTGAAGGCTGAAAGAAAAGGAAAGGGAGGCAAAAGCCTCCCTTTTTTGTGCCTCGGAATAGGGGGAGTGATCTCTGAAGCACAGGTAAAACGAGGAGGGATAACTTTATATTTTTACATCTGGGTGAAACAGGAGCTCACCATTGACTTTGAAGTTGGCAATGATGGCTTGGCCTTCTGCGCTGCGAATGAAATCAACGTAACGCTGCGCTAGCTCAGTTTTTACATGCGGGTGCTTTTCCGGGTTGATCAGAATAACGTGGTAAGGGTTTAACTGTTTTGGTGCGCCTTCAAAGGCAATCGTTAGGTCGATTTTGTCCTTGTATGCTAGGTAAGTGCCACGGTCAGACAGTGTGTAAGCGGCTTTGTTATTACTCATTTGTAATACCGCGCCCATGCCTTGACCGGCTGCAAGATACCAGCTGCCTTTAGGATCGATTGTCGCGTCTTTCCAAAGCAGTTTTTCTTTTTTGTGAGTGCCGGAATCATCGCCGCGTGATACAAAATCAGTTTTGCTGGCTGCGATACGTCGCAACGCTTCGCCTAGGCTAGGGGCGCTTTTAACGTCAGCAGGGTCAGCTTTAGGGCCGAGTAGCACAAAGTCGTTATGCATGACTGGCAAGCGTTCGACACCGCTACCTTCTGCGATGAATTTTTTCTCTGCAGTTGGTGCGTGCACCATAACCACGTCAACATCGCCATTGGTACCAAGACGTAGAGCCTTGCCAGTGCCGACGGCAATAACGTCAACTTTTATGTTATTTTTTTCTTCGAAAACAGGGTGCAGGATAGCCAGTAGACCGGAGTTGTCAGTACTTGTGGTGGTTGCTAAACGAATGCGCTGCATGTCTGCAGCCAGTGTCTGGCTGGATAAAAACAGTGACAGTGAGAAAGCCACCAACAGTTTAAACATTTTCATAACCTCATCTTGATGTGATGAATATAAATTTAAAAATTTGAGTCTGTCATTTCGAACGAAGGTGAGCAGTCTTGTTCAGATTTCTCTCTTCGTTCGAAATGACATTTGCTTGATTCGAACTCTAGAACGTAACCTGTGATCTAAATGTGAAGGCACTTGGTTCGTCGCCATCAGTTGGACCACCGTCAACATCAAGTACGTTGATATAGTTGGCGCTGAAGCGAATGTTCTGTGTGGCGAACCAGTTCAGACCCACTGTAAAACTTTCCGCTTCACCGCCATTGATGTCTTCATCGGTCAGATCAAGGTTGCTGAAACGTGCGGCAATCTGCCAAGCACCATTGTCTCCAGTTGGCGTTACAGCGCTGTAGCCACCTTTGGAGGCTTTGTAGTTGACAGAATCATCGGTAAGGAACAAGCCTGCTTCTACATAGTAACCACCAAAGCTCAGATCTTTCATGCCCGATAATTGACGCTCAATTTCTGTGTGGTAGTACTCGCCTTGAATATGGAAAGGACCACTAATATAGGCGGCTTCTAAAACAGCACGCGTAATATTGTTTGCATCAAAACTGCCAGTATCGACAATACGGGTGTCAGTGATGTGAGCTTCAGGACGCTCTTTGAATTGCAGTGTGTGATCGCCACCAACGTTGCGGTAAGCGAATGATGTACCAAGGTGCAATGTTTGTTCGTCGGTGTTAATTGGCGCGATGGTTGCGCGTATAGCTGCACCCCAACCTTCGTTATTTTCACCGCCTGATCCACCATCAGGACCATCTCCGAATACGCCACCGGCAATCATCCAGTTGTCGCCATTACGTGAGGTCTGGATGCCGATGTTTCGGCCTTCGGCGAAAACATCTGGTAAGCCGCGTTCGGTGAACGTGATGTATTTGGAGCTTGTCATATTTTGCAGGCTGAAAGGCTCTTTGGCATGGCCGATACGAATTTTGAGTGGTTTGTAATCCAGGTAGGCATCCTTAATGCCACTACTGCCAGTGCCAGTGAAGTCGTACTGCAGTTTGAAGCTCCAGTCTTTATCGATAGTGCCCTTGGCGAATAAACGGGCCCGGCGAATTTCGGTGCCGCTGTTATGGTCTACGTTATCTTCAGAAACTGAGCCAGCATCCAGTTGGATACGGCCACCCAGTGTAACGCTTGGTTTTTTGTTTTTTACTTTAGCAACTACGTAACTTGCCGCTTTCTTGGATTCTGCCACAGAGATTTCACGAATTTGCTCGCGATTTTGTGTCTCTTCTGCTTTAGCTGCCTGTTGAACCAACTCGTAGGTGGCCTTGTCGATGGTGCCGTTTTGATAGAGTGCTTTAAGCAGCTCTTCAACAGCGGAGCCAGCGGCCATGGCGGAGCCGGATGCAGTGATAGCAAGACCTGCTAACAGGTGTTTTCCCAAGTTGCGGTATTTCATTTAAACTCTTTCCTTCTTCTTTATTGTTATTTGCTACATAAGTGTCGAAATATGCGCGGATGATAGTATTTTCGTTTGATTTTTAAATAGGCACATTTATGCATATATCGTTATCTCTGCGTTGGCAGCTGGAAGGTAAGGAAAGCAGGGATGTTGAAGAAAACTTGTTTTTATTGCTTCATGCAGTACAACGGGATCGTTCTCTTAAAAAAGCCAGCACAGTGCTAGGCTTTTCCTATCGATATGCTTGGGGGCTGGTGAAGGGGTGGGAAGAAACTTTTAAAGCGCCACTGCTGATTCTGGAGCGAGGCCGGGGCGCCAATCTTAGTGAACTGGGGGAAAAGTTGCTGGCTTTTGAGCAACACGCGAAAGAAAAGATGCAACCCGAGCTGCTAACGCTGGCTGAAGAGATCAACCAAGAGCTGACTTCAGTGCTGGGTGGTGTTAGTAATGAGCGGCTTCGCATGTTTGCCAGCCACGGCATTGTCGTCGCTGAATTTATTGAACTTCTGCAACAACAAGCAGGACTTGATGTCAGCGTGGAAACACGCGGTAGCCTAGATGCGTTGCGTCTGTTATCCAGCGGTCAGAGCGAAGTGGCGGGTTTTCATTTTCCGCTGGAAAAAATAAAAGCCGAATTGGCGCCTCTTTACCGGACGTGGCTGGATCCTCAACGTCATACTTTGTTGTTATTGGCGACTCGTCAGCAGGGGTTAATGACGGATAAAGGCAATTCAAAGAATATCCATTCAATCGCTGATTTAGCGAAACGCTCGGTACGTTTTGTGAATCGCCAACGAGGCTCGGGAACACGAACAATTTTTGATCATCTGTTGAGTATAGAGACTATTTCTTCACGTGATATTGCGGGTTATGGTCATGATGAGTTTACCCATTCGGCCGTGGCGGCAATGATTGCCAGTGGTTCTGCCGACGCAGGTTTAGGTATTAAGGCCGCGGCAGAAAAATTTGGATTGAATTTTATCCCGTTACTTAATGAAGCCTATGTGTTGGCGGTTGCCAGTGAGGATGTAGACAATCACGTGTCTCGATTGAGAGAACTGCTCAAATCCTCCGGATTTCGTGAACGTGTTGCTGATGTGCCTGGCTACGATACGACGAATGCAGGGCAAGTTCTGGACTTTGATGATTTGTTTGCGGGCTAACTTTTATGTCAGCTTTTTTTACAACGTGAGTTTGTTTTTTTGTCTTTGTGTAACGCAGGGCGGGCTAATAGCTTGATTTGTAAGGAGACGGTTTCTGTTGGTGCGATTAATGCGTGTATTTGTCTGTGAAATGAATTTCGTTTTTTTAATAAATAATCCATATTAAGGAGTCCGGAGTTATGAATATTCGCTATATTCTCCGTTTCTTACAAATTCTCTCTATTGCGGCAACCCTCCTCTGGGTGCCACTGCAAAGCGCCAAGGCAGTTGACCTTCCCACAGGAACTTGTGGGCTCGGTTCCGGTGATGTGTGTCTGACGTTTGATGATTTTGACGTTTATTCACTCTCATTTCTTCAGGAATTACAAACGGCTACCTATGACCCTGTCACGGGTGGTGCGCTGGCGAGCTTTGATTTTGTTGCGAAACCTAATGAAGCGACAGTGTTGATTACCGATACCGATGGTAACGGAACGGCTGCACAAGGCAGCGGCACTAATATTGATGATCCATTCCGGGCCATGACTGGAACAGATGACAATATGCGTTTCCTGATGTCGACTCCGTCACTGACTACCGGCGGGCCGTCTAATGAGATTCCGAACGATCCCGATGGTACTGGTGCATGGGATAATTTGTTGCCTAATCCTGGGGTGGTTAATTCGGATACCTTTACTATGCAACCGACCTTGGGGCCCAATAACGACACCAAGTTTGCTGATCCCAATTGTTTTGCGGACATGAATACCGCTGGCTGTATGCAGCTCTGGGACGCCGATATCAGTGCATTACGCACAGAGCTGAACGGTGATGATATGGTGTTCCTGTTCAACAACAATGAAACAGGAGGTGATGGCGATTTATTGGGCAGGGATTTACAGGTTTGGGCAAAAGTGACTCTACACAGCCTGGATGGCGCAAGCTCTATAGAGTTTGTTTTATCCGGTAACAATGTCATTGCACCGGCACTGCAATCCGATGCACAGGATTTTATTTTAGAGACAAACGATATTTTACCAACCACCGAAGACCTGTGGGCGCATGTGCACAGTGATGTTTGTGTCTCGCAAGATGCTGCCACGCTGGGTGCCGTTTTTCTGGGGAATTGCAGTAGCTCAGGCTTTACATCCGGGAAAAATGTAGATCAGTCTTTAGGTGTTGATGAAGCCGGGTTCGCGGCCTTTAATCAGGAGTTGAGTGACCTGATCAATGGGACTCATGCGGACTCTGCTTTGTATGATGTGCTGACCATTGATTTACGGTTTGCCTATCTGAACGATGGCGGTGATACGCTGTGGATCGCTGGGGCGGATATTGATAATGAATGCCCTAATACGGACCCTCGGTGTAACCCAGACATTCCTACACCTGCTACGGTATTCTTATTTGGAGCGGGCTTGATAGGGTTGAGATTGTTTCGGTTTAAGTCTGTAACTTAGGCTGACTGAGTAAGTTTTTGGTATGTGTTATTTGGTCTTGAAGTAATAAATGAAACTCTGGGTCGTGAGGGTGAATCCTCTTGCTACTCAGAGTTTTTTATTATGTCTTAGTTTTCTATTCTTAAATTGATTAGCGATTTACAGCTAATGGGAGAAAAACCTTTAATGCCCGGATTGGGAGAGGTCTCATGATTTTTAAGTGGCTGGGTTTATGTTTGTTATGGTTGTTTATCTCTGGATCGGCGTTAGCAGACGAATACGCTGAGGCGGCTGGCTACTTTCAGGATAGGCAGTATCGTTCAGCAGTTATTGTTCTTAAAAATATTCTTCAGGCTGACCCTGAAAACTACCACGGTAGACTTCTTTTGGGGCGTACCCATCTGGAAATGCTCAACGCCGCGGCCGCCATCAAAGAGTTGAAATACGCGCGTGAACTAAGCGTAGAGGATACTGAGTATTTAATCCCCCTGTCTCGTGCCTATTTGTATTCCAGAAAGCACGATCTTGTTTTTCCAATGGAAGAGCAACTGCAGGACTTTGTATCACCCGCTAAACAATCCGAACTATTAACGGTTATAGGGTATGCCCATTTGGGCAAAAATCATTTAGCTGACGCCAAAGATTATTTTCGGCGCGCCTTTGAGCTGGACGAAAATGTATATTCCCTGGTAGCCCTAGCACGTATTGACATTCTGGAGCGAAATTATGAACGGGCGCAGGGCCATCTGGAACGTGCGTTAGCAAAGCAGGCTGATAGCATTGAAGCCCTTGTTGCCATAGGTGAGGTTCTCGCTGCTTTAGAGCGCGACGATCAGGCAATTGGTTATTTTGAACAGGCTTTGAAAATTGAAGGACGATTGCATCATGTGCGAATCATGCTGGCAGAGGCAAATATTCGAGCGGGAGACCTGATATCCGCACGCCAAAATATTGAGTGGATTCTGCAAAGAAACTCAAGCCATCTTGAAGCCAGTGTGATCTTGTTGAGGCTGCAGTTTCAGGCGGGAGATTATCAGGATGCGCAACTGATTGGGGACAGGGTTTTGCGGCAAGTGCCGCAGCATGTCGTGACGCACTTTTTGCTAGGGGCCACTCACTATAAGCTTGAAAATTTTGAGCAGGCGCGTTATTTTCTGGAAAAATATCGACTAGACCGGCCTTTGGATATTGTTGCTGCGCGCTTGCTGGCTAGTGTTTACTTGCTGGTGAATGCACCTGATAAGGCCGTTGAGCTGTTAGGCGAAATGGATTCAAATTATCAGCATAAAGATCCGGATTTACTCAACCTTCTTGGCCGGGCACATTTGCAAACGGGGAATTTTCAGGAGGGACGGAAAGTATTGGATCGTGCTATGGCAGCGGACCCAAGCAGGCAGGCAACTCGCGATATGCTTTTACTTGGGGCGTTGGCTGAAGGCGATATGGTGCAGGCAATTGAGACGCTGGAAAAGCGTGTAACACTTCCCGAAAGTACGCCGCAAACACACGTTATGCTGATTATGTCTTATCTGCGGATTAATGAGTTTGACAAGGCGCTTGGTGCAGCGGTCACTGCCATTGATAAGCACCCTGATTGGGCAGGTTTGTATTACCTGAAAGGGTTGGTCTACGAATCTATGCAGGATATTGCACAGGCTAAAGTTGCTTATCAGCAGGTGTTGAGGGTTGATGAACAGCATATTCATACCCTCACAGCGTTGGCCAATATTGAAAGTAGACAGGGTAATACGCAAGCTGCCCAAGGTTATTTTAAGAAAATACTGAAGGTGAAGCGAAATCATTTAAACGCATTGATGGCACTGGCTCAGCTTAGTGTGCGAGATGGCGATGCCACTGCTCTGGTTGGCTGGCTTGTTAAGGCCAGGGATAGAAATCCAGGGTCAAGTATTCCCGTTAATTTTTTAGTTAATCATTATTTGCAAACAGGTCAGCTGGATAAGGCCAGTAGCGAGGCAAATAGTTTTTATTTGAACAATAAGAACAAAATTTTCGCATTGTCATTGATGGCTAGGACAAGTATTTCCCGGAAAGATAATGAGACCGCTCGTTCATTTCTTGAACAAATCATACAGATTAATCAGCGAGATGAAGTACACCGGCTGCAGTTGGCAAATTTGCTGATTAGGATGAAAGACTTTTCTGGCGCCGTGGTTGTGCTGGATGAGGCATTGCGGGTCAATAAAGCTAGCCTGCAAGCCTTAGGTTTGAAGTTCCGATTATTGCTTCGCAAGAGGGATCTCGCTGCTGCTAGCGCGCTTGTGGACAACGTAGAAAAACACTATCCCTCGCATCATCTCTTGTACCAGCTTAAAGGTGACCTGTATGCGATTCAGGGTGAAAAAATGTTAGCGGCAGAGGAATATCAAAAAGGCTTTGATAGGACTAAAAAACCATATTTTGCAAATGCACTGGCTCAGCACTATTTGTCGGAAGGAAATGTTGAAAGGGCTGCCCAGATACTTGAAAGGCATCTTTTAAGCTTTTCAAATGATGCTCAGGGTCGATTATCTTTGGCTTCCATTTATAAGGAATCTGGCAATAGTCAAAAGGCGATAACTCACTATGAGATATTGGCGTCCAGCAGGCCCGATGATTTTCTGGTATTAAATAATTTAGCGGGTTTGTATTGGGGAACGAAGGATTCACGAAGCTTAAGCGTGGCGAA
>Ga0209396_1006542_pt1 | contig 10648 bp, 10 predicted proteins | sample GOMGulsemesocosm_6_FD_184638 | JGI IMG/M metagenome (GOLD analysis project Ga0209396, IMG submission 184638) | Methane-oxidizing microbial communities from mesocosms in the Gulf of Mexico - GOM8C Gulf of Mexico (SPAdes) (version 2) | ecosystem: Environmental > Aquatic > Marine > Cold seeps... | reverse complement strand
TCGCCATTTAAAGTGGTACGCGAGCTGGGTTTAGAACGTCGTGAGACAGTTCGGTCCCTATCTGCCGTGGGCGTTTGAGAATTGAAGAGGGCTGCTCCTAGTACGAGAGGACCGGAGTGGACGAACCGCTGGTGTTCGGGTTGTTATGCCAATAGCATTGCCCGGTAGCTACGTTCGGAACTGATAACCGCTGAAAGCATCTAAGCGGGAAACAGGCTTTGAGATGAGTTCTCACTGGAGCTTTAAGCTCCCTAAAGGGTCGTTGGAGACTACAACGTTGATAGGTCAGGTGTGTAAGGGCTGTGAGGTCTTGAGCTAACTGATACTAATTGCCCGTGAGGCTTAACCATACAACACCCAAGTGGTTTTGTTGTATGAAGACTGACAGAAAGATTTGAAAATCATCACGTACACGTGTGAATAAGAAACGTATTTATATAGCTAAGTAGTAATACTTAGAAACAGCTTTCAAGATTGTAACTTTTTTGTCTAGCGACAATAGCGATGTAGTCCCACCTGATCCCATTCCGAACTCAGAAGTGAAATGCATTAGCGCCGATGGTAGTGTGGGAGTTCCCATGTGAGAGTAGGACATTGCTAGGCTTCTATTTTGTAAGAAAGGCTATCCTAACGGATAGCCTTTTTTCGTTGTGCTAAATAAAAACGTCATGAAAATAGTGATGTAGTCCCAGTTGATCCCATTGTGAATTCAGAAGTTGTCGCTCCTGAGCATCCTTTCCCCGCGACATTAGTACATCTAGGTAACTGCTTAATACGTTGCCCTAATATCCCACATCCATGAAAGGACATGTACGTTAAATGCATTATCGCCGGGGTTGAAAGTGTGTGGGTGTTCTTCTTTTTATGTGAGAGTAGGACGTCGTTCCTTGCCATCTCGACAACTGCTCCTGCTTTGTTCTAATTCCCTACATCCATATAGGTCCATGGCATCACGACATTAGTGCATCCATGCACGTCATTGCTAGGCTTCTATTTAGAGAAACCCGTAGCTTATGCTACGGTTTTTTTGCTTTCTGACGTGTAAAAATAAAAAGGCTATCCTAATGGATAGCCTTTTGTAATTGCTAAGTATTGGTTAGATTTATTTACCAATCGATACTGTTATTTCTTCAAAGGTTTTAATTTGATCTATAACGGCTACAACGTCTTCATGTGAAGTATCATAACTAGGAATTACAACGGCACTTTGCGTTGGATTTTTAGCTAGGAAACTTTCTATACGTGCAGGTAATCGCTCTATATCAACGATACTTCCATTAAAACTAACAATGCCAGAATCAGTAATTTTGACGAGTATTATAGGACTATTATTTTGTGATTGTTGGTTTGCTTCAGGTCGATTAACTAATAGTCCTTTCTCTTTTACGAACGATGTCGTAACGATAAAAAAGATAAGCATAATGAAAACAATGTCTAACATTGGTGTCATATCTACTTCACTTTCTTCCTGAATATGCTTGTTATTTCGTCTACTCATAATATCCCCTTATATTATTTTCTATATCATCATGCACTAGAGGTTAACTATTAATCAACTTTAATTACGATAAGGTTCGTATATAAATGTTACAAGAAGTAACATTGGAATAATTAATGCTCGTTACCCAAGTATTTGATAAAATATATTTATTACTCTATTTAAAGAATTTATAAGATTATGGCTATTAATTGGTTTCCAGGGCACATGCATAAAGCTCAAAGGGAGATAAAGGAAATTCTTCCACAAATTGATGTGGTTATCGAAGTTTGTGACGCTCGCCTACCTTTTAGTAGTGAGAACCCTATGATCACAGAAATAAGAGGGGATAAGCCATTAATTAAGATTCTAAATAAATCAGATCTCGCGGATCCTAAAATTACCAAGGTTTGGTTAGAATATCTAGAAGCGCAACAAAATGTTAAAGCGATTGCGTTAACAACCGATAATCCTTCGGTTGCTAAATCACTGCCAACATTAATACGTAAAATAGTGCCTAATAAAGATGAAACAGGTAAGCAAATCAATGCTGTTATTGTAGGTATTCCTAATGTAGGTAAATCTACTCTACTCAATACATTAGTAGGTAAGGCTAAAGCTAAAGTAGGTAATGAACCTGCTGTAACAAAAGGTCAGCAACGTATCCGCTTGGATGAAGGTTTATACTTATACGACACACCGGGTATGTTATGGCCAAAAATCGTTAATGAAAACAGTGGTTATCGATTAGCGATTACTAGTGCAGTTAAAGATACTGCTTTTGATCATGAAGAAATAGCATGTGTAGCTGCAGAGTATTTATTAGAAGCATATCCAGAGCGTTTAAAAGACAGATATAAAATCCAAGACTTACCTGCAACTGAAGTTGAATTAATTGAAGAGATAGGTCGAGTTAGAGGTTGCGTGAAAAGTGGTGGACGTATTGACTTCCATAAAGCCTCTGCTATTTTAATTAATGAAATACGTGATAAAACACTCGGCGCCATTACTTTTGAAACGCCAGAAATGATAGAAAGAGAGAATCTTCACTTTGCAGAGCTTGAAGCAAAAAAAGTTGCAGCAAGAGAAGCTAAGAAACTAGCGCGTGGACGTGGTCGTAAAAACAAAAGATAGGAAGCTAACAATGACAACTGAATTTAAATTGCACGAGATGTTAATTAAAGATTGTATCGAAATCTTTGAATTTCCACTGTGCAAAGTTTTGTTGATGAATGATCGTCAATACCCGTGGTTTATATTGGTACCAAAGGTTAACGATATTTTAGATGTTTACGAACTTGAGTGGGAACAACAAACACAAGCACTTAACGAATCAAGCCTGTTAAGTGAAGTGTTGATGGGTATCTATAAAGGAAAAAAAATGAATACCGGTGCATTAGGTAATTTATGTCCTCAGTTGCATATCCACCATATTGTTAGATTTGAAAACGATATAGCATGGCCTAAGCCCATTTGGGGAGCTTTTCCAGCTATACCGTATACAGAGGAAGAAATACAACAAGTTAAAGATAAAGTGTGTAGTGCTTTATCAAAAACGACAACTTAATTGTGAGCACAATAACAAATGCAGCTTTAGGCTGCATTTTTATTATAAGTACTTACCTTATGTAGCGCGTCTTTAAGATCGCTAATTAAGTCACTAACATGTTCTAATCCAACAGAAATTCTAATTAAGTTGTCACTAATACCTGCTTGTTGACGTTCTTCCTGTGTATAAGGAGAATGTGTCATAGAGGCTGGGTGTTGGATAAGTGATTCAGCGTCTCCTAAACTAACTGCGATCGAAAATAGCTTCATGTGGTTAATAAAAAATTCACCACTTTTTAAATCGCCTTTCAATTCAAATGCAATAACGCCACCTGCAGCTTTCATTTGTTTTCCAATAAACTTGTGACCGGGATGCGAAGGTAGGCCAGGATAATATACCTTTTCAATCATTGGATGACTTTCTAAAAACTCAGCAATTAATTGTGCATTTTGGCAATGTCTTTCAATACGCACAGCGAGTGTTTTTAAACCACGTAATATTAACCATGCATCATGTGGGCTAATGGTTGCACCAATGTCTTTTAAAACGGTTAATTTGATGTGTTCTATCATTTCACTAGTGCCACAAACTAATCCCGCTACAACGTCGCCATGGCCATTTAAATATTTAGTAGCGCTGTGTATTACTATATCAGCACCAAAGCGCTTAGGTTGTTGAAGTACTGGAGTTAAGAAGGTGTTATCAATAATCGACAATAAGTTATGCTTTTTGGCGATATTACAAATAGCTTCTAGATCAAGCACAACTAAATTTGGATTGATGGGGGTTTCTAAAAATATAAGCTTTGTATTTTCTTGGATAGCCTTTTCGATATTCGATGGTTCTTCCATATCAACAAAAGTAGCGTCTATACCGAATTTTTTTAACTGATGACTGATCAATGCAAATGAACAACCATATAGAGCTTTAGACGCTATTAAGTGGTCACCAGCTTCTAAATTCGCTAGTAACGCAGCCGACACTGCTGCCATACCTGTCGCTGTTGCAGCTGCATCTTCCATGTTTTCCATGGTAGCAATGCGCATTTCAAGTTGCCTTGTTGTCGGGTTACCCAAACGAGTATAGATATAACCTTCTTTTTCACCTGCAAAGCGTTCAGCACCTTCTTGTGCGTTTTTAAAAATAAAGGTAGATGTTTGATACAAGGGGGTTGCAAGCGAACCGAATTGTTCGTCGTTAATTCTGCCTGAATGAATTGCTTGAGTTTCAATATGTTTACTATTAGCCATTTATGTCTCTGATTGTTAATTGATCTATAAAATAGAGGATATCTACTAACACTAGTGCAAATATTCGGCCAACAGGTAAAGGGTAATGAATACAATGGCTTACTCGTCTTTGGTTAGCTATTAATAAATAAGGTGTAATAATTTTATTACAAGGTGGCTGTGGGTTTTACATTTATTTAAAAATACCTTCCAGTACAATGGTATCAAGTCATAATCTAGGTGTTATAGTTTGTAATGAATATATTACTTGTTGTAATAAATGTATTACTAATGGTGTGGTTAACGTTATGCGTGTAGAAATTAAATCGACCGACAGGCTAGGTATAAGCCAAGAGATACTTGAACATTTTTCGGAAAAGTCATGGAACATAAAATCTGTAGAAGTATTTACAGAATATACTTTTGTGCATTTTCAAAACAGTAGCATTGATATAAATGAAGTAACTAATACCCTTAGTAGTATTAACGGATTTATACATTGTAAACTTATCGAATTGTTACCGACAGAGAGTCGGGAGCAACACCTTAAAACGCTCTTAGATAAGCTACCAGACCCTATTATTGATATTGATACAAGTGGTAAGGTGATTGCGATAAATCATGCAACTGAGAAGTTATGTGAATTAGAGTCGATTGATATTCAGGGTAAACAATTAAAACAATTTATTGATCAGCAGCTTGATGATTTATTGTTAAAACAATCTACTGCACTTTCTCTGATGTTTTTAAATAAACCTTATATTGCTGAAGTAACGCCTGTTGTTTCAAATAATTCATCTTCAGGCGCTGTAATTACTTTAAAAAGCTTGAATAAATTAGGTCAGCAACTTTCACTTATACAGCCGCAAACTGAAAATAGTATTAATGATATTATTGGTCAGTCAAACAAAATGAAGATGTTGGTAGACCAAACATTAAGATATGCGGCACTTGATCTTCCAGTATTTATTAGTGGTGAAACAGGAACAGGTAAAGAGTTAATAGCCCGTTCGTTACACTACGAGGGAAATAAAAAAACAGCGCCATTCCTCGCGGTTAACTGTGCTTCGTTACCAGAACATTTACTTGAAAGTGAATTGTTTGGCTATGCAGCAGGAGCTTTTACCGGAGCACAAAAAGGCGGGAAACCAGGGCTATTTGAAATGGCCAATGGTGGAACGATATTTCTTGATGAAATCGCTGAAATGTCTATTTATCTACAAGCTAAGCTGTTACGTTTTTTACAAGACTTTACCTTTAGGCGTATTGGCGGTACACGAGAAATAAAAGTAAACGTTCGAGTGATCAGTGCAACACATCAAAATGTGCCTCAATTACTAGACAAAAAAACATTTCGAGAAGATCTTTTTTATCGCCTGAATGTTTTAAATTTAACTATTCCGCCATTACGAGAACGACAAGAAGATATTCCTTTATTAGTGCAATACTTTGTATCGCGGTCTTCGGCTGTTGTTGAACAAAGCGTACCATCGATTACGAAAGGGGCTATGCAGTGCTTACAAGTACATCCATGGCAAGGCAACATTCGAGAATTACAAAATATTATTTTTAGGATCGTTGCTAACATTCAAGAAAATAGCATTACATTAAACGATGTTAAAGTGGCGCTTTCTCAATTGGCTCGTAATACAAAGGCTGTTTCAACTGAAGAATCATTTACACATAAAAAACCGGATAAAGACAAAGGAAACTGGGAAGAAGAGTTGGAGCTATTTGAAAAGGAATTACTATTATCGTTATATTCAAAATTCCCAACAACCAGGCAACTAGCGCAAAGATTAGGTGTTTCACATAATAAAATAGCGATGAAGCTGAGAAAATATGACATAAAACTTGATGTAAGCTCTTAACTTACATCAAATTTAATGAAATTAGTGCTCTAACAATTTATACAAAATTTGTTTAACTAATTGTGGTTCGAATGGTTTATCGCAAAGAGCATTGACACCATCTTGTTCAATATTCGCAAGGTGAGTGTCATTCTTCTCACTGGTAACCATTAATATCGGGATGTGAGATTGTTGACTTTGTTCTCTAATATGTTTAGTTAATTCTCTACCGTCTACATCTGGCATATTGTAGTCAGTAACAACCAAATCAAACATGTTGTCATCCATCAAATTGATTGCTTGTTGCCCATCAACGGCTTCGGTAACTTTCATTAAACCTAAATTATTCAAAACACGTTTAATATGATTACGTGCCAATCGACTATCATCTACCAGTAATACTCTTATTTGGTGAACATCAAAAAACTCTAGATCTAGCTCGTCTGAAGTGAGTAGATCCATCGTGGTATTAATCGCTGAAGCTAAATGATCGTGCGTAAACGGTTTAGGTAAAATGGCAATAACACCTGATTGTTTAAACTCTTCTAAATTTTCTCGTTTGTATTCGCTACTTACTAGCATGAATGATGTATCAGCAATTTTTTCATTAGCACGGATTTTTTTAAGTAAATCTAAGCCAGTACCATCATCAAAATACATAGCGCTGGTTATTAAATCATAAGAGTGACGTTCAATTATCTCAAGAGCATCAGTTACACTCTTAGCTTCAGAAAGTTCAGTTACACCCTGTTTTCTTAGTTCTTTTGTTATAATTTTTCTTTGAGTATCTGAAGGTTCAACAACCAATATAGATACGTCGCTTGGACTGATTGATATCATTATTATCCTTAAATATTACGCCTGTTTAATTAACCGCCGATAAACTTAACTTTAAAACCGCTTTTCTCTAAAACTTGTTGGATTTGTTCGCGTTTGTCGCCTTGAACTTCAATGGTTTCGCCAACAACACTACCACCTGAGCCACATGTTTTCTTTAATTTTTTTGCTAAGGCTTTAAGTTCGGTAGTATCTAAACCTAAACCTGAGATGGTAACTACACCTTTCCCTTTCCTTCCTTTGGTTTCTCTGCGTACTTTTGCAAAGCCGTCTGAAGGTGTAACAGTTTGTTTTTTCTCGTCTTGTTTTATTCTTCCTGTGCCAGTTGAATATACAAGATGTGAGTTATTGTCGTTCATACTTACCTAATATTAAATTTCAGTTATAAAAAAAGCCACTTAAAAGTGGCTTTATTATACTGTGAGAAAAAAAATTTTATAGTTTACTTTCTAACTCAGGCAGAGCATCAAATAAATCAGCAACTAAACCGTAGTCAGCTACTTGGAAAATTGGTGCTTCAGGGTCTTTGTTGATAGCAACAATAACTTTAGAATCTTTCATACCTGCTAAATGTTGAATAGCACCAGAAATACCTACAGCAATGTATAAATCAGGAGCAACAATTTTACCTGTTTGACCTACTTGCATATCATTTGGTACAAAGCCAGCATCTACCGCGGCGCGAGATGCACCAATAGCAGCACCAAGCTTGTCAGCAATACCTTCAAGTAATTTGAAGTTATCACCATTTTGCATACCACGACCACCAGAGATAACTACGCTTGCAGCACCTAGGTCTGGACGTTCAGATTTAGAAATTTCGTCACTTACGTGAGCAGAAATACCAGCGTCTGTTGCTGAACCTAAAGCAACAACTTCAGCACTACCGTCAGTTGCTACAGCATCAAAGCCAGTAGAACGAACCGTAATTACTTTTTTGCTATCTAAACTTTGAACTGTTGCAATAGCGTTACCAGCATAGATAGGGCGAACAAATGTGTCTGCGCTTTCTACTGCGATAATATCTGAAACTTGAGCAACGTCTAATAGCGCTGCAACGCGAGGCATAAAGTTTTTACCCGTTGTTAAAGCCGTAGCAAGAATGTGCTCGTAATCACCAGCAAGTTCAGTAACTAATAAACTTACGTTTTCTGCTAACTGATGCTCATAAGCAGGGTTGTCAGCAACAAATACTTTGCTTACACCGTTTACTTTAGCTGCTTCACTTGCAACGTCAGCACAGTTTGAACCTGCTACTAAAATGTGAATGTCGCCACCAATAGCTTGTGCTGCCGCTACTGTTTTTAACGTGTCTGCTTTTAAGCTACTGTTATCATGTTCAGCAAATACTAAGATACTCATGAGATCACCTTCGCTTCATTTTTTAATTTATCTACTAATTGATCAATACTCTCAACAATAATACCCGCTTGACGTTCTGCAGGAGGTGTTACTTTAATTATTGTTGTTCTTGCTGAAAGGTCTACACCAAAGTCAGCTGCAGCTTTAACGTCTAATGGCTTACGTTTAGCTTTCATAATGTCTGGTAATTTAGCGTAACGAGGTTCGTTTAAGCGTAAATCAGTTGTTACGATAGCAGGTAAGTTTAATGCAACGGTTTGTAAGCCTGCATCTACTTCACGAGTTACGTTAACTTTATCGCCTTCAACAACAACTTCAGAAGCGAAAGTACCTTGAGGCATACCTGTTAGCGCTGCTAACATTTGGCCTGTTTGGTTGTTATCGCTATCGATAGACTGCTTACCAAGAATAACTAATTGTGGCTGCTCTTCTTCAACAACTTTTTGAAGTAATTTAGCAATGTTTAATGCGTCTAAGCTTTCAGCTGTATCAATTTGAATTGCACGGTCAGCACCTAAAGCTAATGCTGTACGTAATTGTTCCTGACAAGACTTATCACCAATCGAAACTGCAACAATCTCAGTTGCAGTACCCGCTTCTTTAAGACGAACGGCTTCTTCTACAGCAATTTCACAAAATGGGTTAATTGACATTTTTACGTTAGCAAGATCAACATTTGAGTTGTCTGGCTTAACGCGAACTTTTACGTTGTAATCAATTACACGTTTAATAGGTACTAATATTTTCATCGTAGCCTCTGATGGTGCATGTTGTTTGTATTTAAATTGCTAGAACGGATATTTATACATTCTAGCTTCTAATTCTAATAATATCTGAAAGATATCTTATAGATTACATGATGTTTATCAATAATTGTGAAAATCGTGTTACTCAAACTACGCTTAAAAAATATTCTCAGCAAATATTTCATTACAGGATAGTATTTACATACACATTATCTATAATGTTTGATATTATCAAACAGGTGTTTGAAAATCAAACGAGTGTTTGAATATAATTTAAAAGTAGAAACTTGGGGGAGTAATTATGGAACGTGAATCGATGGAGTTTGACGTTGTAATTGTTGGTGCAGGGCCTTCTGGCTTAGCGACAGCATGTCAACTGATGCAACTAGCACAAAAAAATGAACAAGAATTAATGGTGTGTGTTGTCGAAAAAGGCTCTGAAGTTGGCGCGCATATTCTTTCAGGTGCAGTGTTTGAACCAACAGCAATGAATGAACTTTTTCCTGATTGGAAGGAAAAAGGTGCACCATTAAATACCGCCGTTACTGGCGACGACATTTATTATTTTACCGGCGAAGAAAAAAGCACTAAGTTGCCAAGCTTCGCTGTACCTAAAACCATGCACAACGACGGTAACTATATTGTAAGTATGGGTAACGTATGTCGTTGGTTAGCAGAACAAGCCGAACAAATGGGTGTAGAAATTTTCCCAGGCTTCCCAGCTCAAGATGTTATTTATAATGAAGATAACAGCGTAGCCGGTATTATTACAGGTGACATGGGCTTAGATGCTGATGGTAAACCTAAAGATTCATTTGAGCCAGGTATGGAGCTTCGTGCTAAATACACAGTGTTTGCAGAAGGTTGTCGTGGTCACTTAGGTAAAGAATTAATTGCTAAGTTTGGTTTAGACGCCGACGCCTCTCCTCAACATTACGGTCTTGGTTTTAAAGAAATTTGGGATATTGACCCTGCATTGCATCAAGAAGGTTTAGTAGTACATAGCGCTGGCTGGCCATTAAATTCAGATACTAACGGCGGTGGTTACTTATATCACGCTGAAAACAACCAAGTATTCGTAGGTTTAATTGTTGATTTAAGTTACAGCAATCCACACTTAAGCCCGTTTGATGAATTTCAACGTTACAAACATCATCCTACCATTAGCCAATACCTTAAGGGTGGCAAACGTGTATCTTATGGTGCTCGTGCAATGGCGAAAGGTGGTTTTAACTCATTACCTAAAATGACCATGCCAGGTGGCCTATTAGTAGGTTGTGATGCTGGTACGATTAACTTTGCTAAAATCAAAGGTAATCACACCGCAATGAAATCAGGCATGTTAGCTGCAGAATCTATTTTTGAAGCACTTACTGCTGGAGATGAAGGGGGGAAAGATTTAACCTCGTTCACTGAAAAGTATAAGGCGTCTTGGTTATACGAAGAGTTATATAAAACACGTAATTTTGGTCCGGCTATGCACAAGTTTGGTACCTTTTTGGGGGGTGCATATAACACCGTTGATCAAAACTTTTTTGGTGGCAACTTACCGTTTAACTTTAAAGATGACTCACTTGATCATGCACAGCTTAAATTAG
>Ga0209396_1006539_pt1 | contig 10651 bp, 7 predicted proteins | sample GOMGulsemesocosm_6_FD_184638 | JGI IMG/M metagenome (GOLD analysis project Ga0209396, IMG submission 184638) | Methane-oxidizing microbial communities from mesocosms in the Gulf of Mexico - GOM8C Gulf of Mexico (SPAdes) (version 2) | ecosystem: Environmental > Aquatic > Marine > Cold seeps... | reverse complement strand
CTACATTTTGCTATGGAAAACTTTAAAGATGAGAGCTTTATCAGTCAATATTTATCACCAAAACTCATTAGGGACTTTAAGTTATTTCATATTCACGATGATGATTCACAAAATTTTTTAGAAGTCAGTGCTATACACAACGAACAAGGCTATCAAAAAATACGTGCTAACCTGTCTAACCAATACAACCTTAGTAATATCGAAACCAATATTCAAATTGTTGAAGCGAATGTAAATGGTGACAGATCTCTTACGCTAAAATACACACCTCATCAAAAAGTCCCCTTGGGTGATACCAAAGACGAAGTGATAAAACATTTACACTATTTGTGGCAGTTTGACGTAAAACTCACCCAAGAAGCAGAAAACGGTGATGAAATTATATTGTCTAGCTGTCCAGTTAAAGAAGAGGAGAAAAACTAAAAGAATGAAAATAGGAAGTACAAAAAAGGAGCTATTCAGCTCCTTTCGTTTATGTTTATGTTTATGTTTATGTTTATGTTTATAAAGTCGACTCTATTTAGTCAATTCTTTCAACATTTCATCTTTCAGTTCAAGCCACAATTTACCTGACTCAACACCATAATCTCGTGTAAGATACACGGCTTCGTCAAACTTACCAGCTTGTGCCAATTCAATTAAACTATCGTAATAGTTACGTGATATTTCACGGCCTTTAGGGTGAGAAAAGTACAAACCACCTAAGCGAGAATATAAACCTCTAAAGCCATTTAAAATAAGTAAATAAATAGAATTACCTGACGCTACCACCAGCTCTTTATTAATGGTGTAATCAAATTCAGCAAAAGCACTTCCTGTATCTTCTATTTCTCTGTGTCTCATCAAAGCTTCTATAGCTTTTTCAGGATTGTTTTTAAGGGCGCCACGAATATAGATCGCACTGATATTGGTACGGGCCGATAGCAAGTTATCAACCAAGTCAGGAACACCGTCTTGATCAAGTTGTGCTAACGTTTCTAAAATATTTAAACTAGACGTTTCCCAAAAGTTATTTACTTTTGTTGGTTTACCATGTTGGATAGTTAACCAGCCATCTCTCGCTAGACGTTGTAAAACCTCACGGAGCGTTGTACGAGTCACACCAATCAATTCAGATAATTCTCGTTCTGCAGGCAATATAGAGCCCGGTGGAAAGCCGCCATTCCATATAGACTCAACAATGTACTGTTCAGCAAAACCAGCTGGACTATGCGCTTTAATAACCATGAGACTCCAATAGTATTATTTTTTTATGCAGGAAAACTGATTGTACCAGAACCCACATTTGGCACAAGCGATTAGAAACCAGTAATTAGAATATTTACATCAGCTTCCATACAGCATAAACTTCAGAGATATATAATAATATTAGAGTCAGTTGAGCATTTTTTGTTTGAATTTTGTTCTCATTAAGTATGTATTTATTCTTACTACGAGTTTTTTCATAGATAAATAACGTTAACGATGAGTAAAAGTATTTTAAAAATTCTAATAAATTTTTAATACAACAAAACAAACCATAAAGTTCAGCAGTCTCTTACTAAAGCTTCAATTTTATATACTAATAAGAAAGCTATTTTTAAACTTAACTCAAAGGGCATGTTATGCAGCAATCTTTTATGGGTGCGTTCTATAAGAATTTCTTAGGAAATTCTCCTGAATGGTACAAACTCGCTATTATTTCATTTTTAGTTATTAATCCAATCCTATTTTTCTTAATTAATCCATACGTAGCAGGCTGGGCTTTAGTTATAGAGTTCATTTTCACACTTGCTATGGCATTAAAATGTTACCCATTACAACCCGGTGGTTTACTTGCTATTGAAGCCATCGCCATGGGAATGACATCAGCCGATCAAGTTAAGCATGAATTGGTGGCCAATTTCGAAGTAATACTATTACTGATCTTCATGGTTGCTGGTATTTACTTTATGAAAAACCTATTACTCTTTTTATTCACAAAAATAGTAACCAAGGTTAATTCAAAAACGATGGTGTCGTTTTTATTCTGTTTTTCAGGTGCATTTTTATCCGCATTCTTAGACGCGTTAACCGTTATTGCCGTAATTATCAGTGTTGCTTTAGGCTTCTACTCGGTTTACCACAAAGTAGCTTCTGGAGCTCAACCTGAACACGATCACGACCACAACGAAGATAATCATTTAAATGACTTAACTCGTTCAGACTTAGAACAATTTAGAGGTTATTTACGTAACCTACTTATGCATGCTGGTGTAGGTACTGCTTTAGGTGGTGTTTGTACTATTGTTGGTGAACCACAAAACCTTATTATTGGCCAACAAGCGGGTTGGGAATTCGTAGAATTTGCTATTCGTATGTCGCCAGTAACCATCCCTGTCTTTATTGCCGGTATGCTTACCTGTGTTGCATTGGAAAAACTAAAATGGTTTGGTTACGGAGTAACGCTACCTACTAACGTTCGTCAAATACTAAACGACTACGATCAAGAAGAAAGCGAAAAACGTACTATAAGTGACAACGCAAAACTTATTATACAAGGTGTTATCGCTGTATGGTTAATTGTAGGTTTAGCGTTACATTTAGCAGATGTTGGCTTAATTGGCTTAAGTGTTATTATTTTAGCAACAGCGTTTACGGGAATTACGGAAGAGCATCAAATAGGCCATGCTTTTGAAGAAGCTTTACCGTTTACAGCTCTTCTCGCGGTTTTCTTTGCGGTAGTAGCTGTAATTATTGACCAACAATTATTTACTCCTGTTATTAATTGGGTACTCACTTATGAAGGTGACATGCAGTTAGTGATGTTCTATCTAGCGAACGGCTTTTTATCTATGGTAAGTGATAACGTATTTGTAGGTACGGTATATATTACTGAAGTACAAAAAGCACTTGCTGCTGGCCAAATTACTCGTGACCAATTTGATTTATTAGCGGTAGCAATCAATACAGGTACTAATTTACCAAGTGTTGCAACACCAAACGGACAGGCAGCGTTCTTGTTCTTATTAACGTCTGCAATCGCACCGTTAGTTCGTTTGTCATATGGCAGAATGGTAATAATGGCATTGCCTTATACTATTGTGTTAACGACTGTAGGATTAATTGCTATTTCTTCAGGGCATTTAACTGAAAGTACAGCTGACTTATACGAAGCTGGCTTAATTCACCATAGTACAGGTGAAACGGTAGCACCAAGCGCTCACTAAGCCATAAAGTGTTACAAATTTTAAAAGCGCCAACTATGGCGCTTTTTGTTTTTATAACGTATTTTACTGTCATTATTTGAAGTATTCTCACCAGTTTTAATAAAGGTAAATCTGTGGATTTTTTAAGTCAATTATCAACTAATACTCGTGCATGGGTATTATTAACACTTAGCGCATTAGGGCTAGAAATTTCGGCCTTGTATTTTCAATACGCTATGGGTTTAGCACCATGTATTATGTGTATTTATCAACGTACCGCATTATGGGCTATATGCATTGGAGGCTTAATTGGCTGTTTAGGTAACAAACTCGTTTTAGCACGGTTAGTTGCTTATTCACTATGGGCAGTTGGCGCAATCTGGGGATTACTCATTGCGATAGAACATGTAGAAATTCAAACAGCTGAGTTTTCTTTTATGTACACCTGTGAAATTTTTCCAAACTTCCCTACTTGGGCACCATTGCACGAATGGTTACCAGCATTATTTGAAGCAAATGGCGACTGTGGTGATATTAACTGGCAGTTTATGGGGCAATCTATGCCACAAATGATGATCGTTGTTTTTGGGCTTTATAGCGCATTACTTTTCGTCACTTTGATTGCTCGTTTGATTAAAACAAAGATGATTTAACCATCTATTAAAATGGTGTAATTGAACCATAAAATGAAAAAAGGGGCGGTGACCATTAACTTTGTCACCGCCCCTTTTTAATAACGAACAAATTAACGCTTCAGATTAGTAAAGCAACAAGAAGTAGCAAATTAAGCCTGCTAAACATGATACAACGAAGCTCAGTACTGCTCCTTCACGTACCATGTCTTTAATTTCCAATTCCCCCGTTCCGTAAGCAATCGCATTGGGTGCTGTTGCTACAGGTAACATAAATGCACAACTGGCACATATTGCGGCTGGAATCATGAGGACTTCAGGAGAAAGTCCTATTGAGATTGCTGCAGCTGCCAAAATAGGCATAAGTAAAGTCGCCGTGGCCGTGTTACTGGTGATCTCGGTTAAATAAGTCACCACTAAACAAATCGTTAAAATCATCAAAATGGGTTGAAGTGAAGACAACGAGGTTAACCAATCACCCAGTATTTGGCTTAACCCTGATGCTACAAAGCCTTTAGCTAACGCAATACCACCAGCAAACAGTAATAACATACCCCACGGAATAGTTGACGCGGTATTCCAGTCAAGCAACCGCCCTCCTTTGCCATTAGGTATCACAAACATTAACACTACAGCTAGTAAGGCGATTGAGCTGTCTCCTACTATAGGTAAGTCGAATAATTGACTCCAGCCTCCAAAAGGTTCTTGGCGTGTGATCCACGCTAAAGCTGTTAAACCAAATACCCACAAGGTACGTTTTTCTTCTGATTGCCACGCGCCAATATGAGGAAGTGCAATGTCTTGCTCTAGCTTAATTCGACGTGTTAGCCACAATGCCATCAAAGGAATTGACACAAGTACAACGGGAACGCCTATTTTCATCCATGAAACAAAGCCAAACTCTTGTCCTGTTTGTTCTTCATAAATCCCCATAAATATGACATTGGGTGGCGTACCAATTGGAGTTCCTATCCCGCCAACACTTGCCGCATAAGCAATACCTAAAACCAAAGCGACTTTTAAACGTTGATTATCAATATGTTTAATTATCGCTAATGCAATTGGCAACATAATTAATGTGGTTGCAGTATTTGAAATCCACATACTTAAAAAGCTTGATGCGACCATAAAACCAAAAACCAAGCGCTTACCGCTAGAAACACCAACTAGCCTTAACATGTATATGGCTAACCGTTCATGAGCACCACTTTTTTCAATCGCCTTAGACAGCATAAAAGCGCCCATCAACAACAGAATAACGTGACTACCTAGCGATGATGCGACCGTTTTATGATCGACAACACCAAAAAAGGGTAATAAAGCAAAAGGGACTAAAGACGTTGCAGGAATAGGAATAGCTTCCGTTACCCACCAAATAACTGTTAACAGCGTAATGCCTGCAGCAACAGCTGGTGTGTTATCTAAACCAGATAAGGTTAGAAAATAATAAAATGCAAAAGAAACAAGTGGTGCAATCCATATAAACTGTTGTTTAGACAACATAGTCAATTACCTGTATTGATTTATTAAGTTTGTCGCAGCTTGCCATTTTGCATTATTGGCTAATGCATCAAACGATAGGCTTGTGGGTTTTAATAAACGACGGATACGCTGATTACTTTGCTCGTTAATAGCGATATTGGCATTGTCGATAACATCTATACAGCCTTCACGGTTATTACACAGCAGTAACATATCACAACCGGCTTGTTGTGCTGCTTCTGCTCTTTCAACATAACCACCAACGCAAGAAGCTCCTTCCATTGAGAGATCATCACTAAAAATTACGCCATCGAACCCTAAAGATTCTCTTAATACTGTTTGTAGCCAATAACGTGAGAATCCTACCGATTCTTTATCTATTTCAGGAAAAATAATGTGAGCAGGCATTAGCGCATCAACTTTTCCTGCTTGAATTAAGTGTTTGAATGGTAGTAAATCAAACTGTTCGATGCTTTTTATACTACGAGGATCAATAGGTAGATCTATATGCGAGTCTGCTCTTACGCTTCCATGACCAGGAAAATGCTTACCTGTAGCCTTCATTCCAACGTTATGCATTCCGCTAATAAATGCTGAGGCTAACTTAGTAACAATAAGTGGATCGCTATCGAAGCTTCTGTCACCAATAACTTCACTTATACCATTTACATCAAGTACTGGGGCGAAACTAATATCTATACCACTTGCTTGCACTTCCAATGCCATTAACGAACCACAATGGGTTGCAAGCTCAATAGCGGCTTCTATATTTTGATTGGTACGAGTTAATAGACTTCCCATTGCTGGGATCAAGCTGAAACCGTCGCGAAATCGCTGAACTCTTCCGCCTTCGTGATCAACAGCAATAAGAAACTCACGATTTACAGCACGGCGTATTTGGTTGTTTAATTCAGTAAGCTGCTGAACAGATTCAAAGTTTCTTGTGAATAGAATTAAGCCGCCAACGAGAGGATGTTGAAGCAATTCCTTGTCTTCTTGAGTTAACGATGTGCCATGCACATCGAGCATTATCGGACCCATAAATACCATCAATTAAAAATTATGAGGATACTCTACCTATTTTCTCTTGATAAACAACAAAGAATAGCTAAAGGGTTAGTCAAACAGCCATTATTTTAAACGGCTGTAAATGCTTTAGGTGTAATAGGTGCAGCTACGCCAGCCGCAATATAAGGAATAACTTGTTCGATAACCCCTGAAATATCAATAGTTTTATCAAAGTCATTTTGTGCAATATCGATCAATGCATCGTTTGACGACATAGTGAAAACTAAAGTACCCATGGTAAAGTGCAATCGCCAGAAAATATCTTCTGGTGTTAATTCTGGATAAGCTCTTTTTACCGCGTCAACGAAGTTAGTAATAACTTTTGGGTATTGTGTGGTTAAAAACCAACGCAGAAAACCTTGGCTATCAGTATAGCCTCGACCTAGTAACTGTAAAAAATTACTTGTGCCGTTTTCTTTAAATTCGTTTAGCCAAAGTAGTGGGTCAATAAAGGCCGAAAACACTTCAATTAATGTGGGTTGCTTTTCATCATCACAAATATTTTGTAATGCAGCTTCTAGTTTTGGTGATAACTCATTCATATAACGAGACATTACCGCTTTTATCAATTCTTTTTTTGAACCAAAATGATAATTTACCGCGGCCAAATTCACTTCAGCCAAACTAGTAATTTCTCTTAAAGATGTTCCATTAAACCCTTTAACAGCAAATAAACTTTCTGCAGCATCTAATATTTTGTTTTTTGTACTCATATTATTTATCAATATTCATTATTAAAAGAAGAAAATCAACGTGAATCAAACGCTCAGTTTAAACACTTGTTTAAATTACCGTATAACTGTAGTAAAGGTCAATGTTTATGACTGTTAACCCTGAATTATCTTCCCTGTAATATACAAAAGCCTATTTACTCAGCCAAAAAAACAGAACACACCACAGAGGATACAGAGAACACCGAGAAAAAAGATTACGTTTTATTTTCTCTATGTAGCACAGCACCTAGGTGTTCGTACTGGTGAATTATAAGCACTGAATAATTTAGCTATACAACTGCACAAATTAATATGACTACATACATATTACTAAAATTCGCGTGAGAATTAATCAAATCATCAATACGATTTCATCATAGTATATTATTTATACAAAAATAAATAAGCAGAAATAAAGCACTATCCAGCCAAAAATACAGAAACCACCACAGAGGGCACAGAGAACACCGAGAACACCGAGAAAATGTATCGAGCTATATTTTCTTTGTGTAGCGCTTCAGTGTTCTCGGTGGTGTATTATCTAAGTACTGAATAGTTAAGAAATATATAGATCCGTCTGCGTGTATAAATATCTTTTCACTCAATCGGTGATTTATTTGACATTAATTACACACTTTTGTTGAACTAGGTTCACAATTTTATATACTCATACGCTATCTAAAAAATAACGATAAGCTTGCTATGAACAAACTATTACAACGATCAACACTCGCACTTGTGATTTCAGCTTCTCTTGCTGGATGTATGCAAGAGTCAACAACTACGACTGAAACAGTAAAAGCACCTGTTAGCCAAGTACTCACGCCAAACGATGCTGAAGTGTTTTTAACCAATACTGAAAAAGAATTAGTTGAATTAGGTTTAGAAATTAACCGAGCAGAATGGATTTACAGTAACTTTATTACCGAAGACACCGCTATTTTGTCAGCTAAAGCGACACAAAAATATACCGAGGCTGGTGTTAGGTTTGCAATGGAAGCGGCGACGTTTGACGATGTTGACGTATCAGCAGAACAACGTAGAAAGCTAAATACCTTAAAGCAAAGCTTAGTGATGCCTGCACCACAAGATCCTGCTAAATCAGCTAAATTAGCTGAACTAGGTTCAAAATTAAATGGTATGTACGGTAAAGGTAGCTATACAACAAAAGACGGCAAAAAGCTTAGTTTAGGTGACATGACCTCAACCATGGCTACGTCGCGCAACTATGATGAACTATTAGAGGTTTGGGAAGGATGGCGCACCATTAGTCCAGACATGAAACCTTTATTTGTTGAACAGTCTACTTTAGCCAACGAAGGCGCTAGAGGCTTAGGTTATAAAGACTTAGGCACTATGTGGCGTTCAAATTACGATATGCCCGCTGATGACTTTGCTAATGAATTAGACCGATTATGGGGACAAGTAAAACCGTTATATGACGACTTACATTGTTACGTACGTTCTGAACTAGGTGAGCAGTATGGTGAAGATAAAGTACCACAAGACAAACCCATTCCAGCGCATTTATTAGGTAATATGTGGGCACAATCTTGGGGCAATATTTACGATGTGGTAGCTCCTGAAAATGCCGATCCTGGGTACGACGTAACTAAGCAACTTGCCGCGCACAACTACGATGAAGTGCAAATGGTTAAAGGTGCTGAAACCTTCTTTACCTCATTAGGTTTTGATGCGTTACCTGAAACATTTTGGACACGTTCGTTATTCACTAAACCCGCAGATCGTGATGTGGTTTGTCATGCTTCAGCATGGGATTTAGACGCTAAAGACGACATTCGCATTAAGATGTGTATCCAAAAAACAGGTGAAGAGTTTGGTGTTATTCATCATGAATTAGGTCATAACTTTTACCAACGTGCGTATAAAGACCAACCTGTATATTTTCAAAACAGTGCTAACGACGGTTTCCATGAAGCTATTGGCGATACTATTGCCCTTTCTGTTACTCCAAAGTATTTAAAGAAAATTGGCTTAATCGACACCATTCCTGATGAGTCTAAAGATATTGGCTTATTAATGAAGATGGCATTAGAGAAAATTGCTTTCATTCCTTTTGGTTTATTAGTAGATCAGTGGCGTTGGAAAGTTTATTCAGGTGAAATTACCCCTGAAAACTACAACAGCGCATGGTGGGAATTACGAGAGAAGTATCAAGGTGTAGCGGCACCTGTTGATCGTAATGCTGACGCATTTGACCCAGGAGCTAAGTATCATGTTCCTGGTGGCGTACCTTACTCTCGCTACTTTTTAGCTCATATTCAACAATTTGAATTTCATAAAGCGTTATGTGAAATTTCAGGTAATACCGACCCAATTCACCGCTGTTCAATTTACAACAGCAAAGAAGCAGGTACTGCTTTAAATACTATGTTAGAAATGGGCTCTAGCCAACCATGGCAACAAGCTTATAAAGTACTGACGGGTACAGAACAAATGGATGCTACCGCTGTGCTAGATTACTTTGCTCCGCTACAAACATGGTTAAAAGATAAAAACCAAGGTAAACAGTGTGGCTTCTAATTAATTTTAGCTGGTTAACATAAGCCCAAAAGGACTTGTTATCATGTGGTAACAAGTCCTTTTCTTTAATCATCCGTATTGCACTTTCTTCTTTACATTACAGGTCTCTATCGCTGTCGATTTAGTTATAGATACCACACCATAAGAATATGACATGCGGTTGATTTCCCTATTCACACATTTTTAACTAAATTGCAGAGATAAGTAAGCTGAATCCTGATTTATCTCCACGTTGTGATTAACTTCCCTCAAACGAAGGTTAGCCTGATATTATATACATCTAAGTTTTAGGTAAGTTTATAACCATCGACAAACCACCATCACGATTATTACTAGCAAAAACTTTACCTCTGACGGCTGCTAATTGCCTTTTAGCCAGTGCTAAACCTAAGCCAAAGCTATTACTCCCCGCTCCTCGCGATTTATCAACGCGGAAAAATGGCTTGAATATAGCAGTAATATATTCTTCTGGAACGCCAGGCCCTTGATCATTAATAGCAATTTTATAATGTTCCGAAAAGCTTTCTAAGCTTAAGTTTACTGTTTTCCCCACAGGGGTATAACGTAAGGCATTACGCAAAATATTTTCAATGGCTTGACCGGTAGCACGGTGGCTTGAATTTTCAATCATCGCTGAATTCGGAAAGTCAGTCTCGATGTGTCTATCTGGAAACTCAAACTTAGCATCTTCCACCAAAACATCGAGTAAATCAGCTAATTCTACCGACTCTTGTTGTAGCTCAGGCTGTTCGTTTTCAAGCCAAGCAAGGGTTAATGTATCTTCCACAAGCTTACGAATATTTTTAGATTCACGAGCTATACGATTAATATTTGATGATAGCTCAGGAAGTTCAGGTACGGTTTCAAGCGCTATATCTAACCGTGTTAAAGGGGTTCGAAGTTCATGCGATAAATCAGCAATAAGCTGACGTTGACTAATAATTTGTTCGCCAATGCGTTGTGCCATATTGTCAAATGTAGTGGCTAAACTTGAAAATTCGTCATTGCGCTTGCCCATTAACTTTTTGGCTCTTATGTCAAAATT
>Ga0209396_1006536_pt1 | contig 10654 bp, 8 predicted proteins | sample GOMGulsemesocosm_6_FD_184638 | JGI IMG/M metagenome (GOLD analysis project Ga0209396, IMG submission 184638) | Methane-oxidizing microbial communities from mesocosms in the Gulf of Mexico - GOM8C Gulf of Mexico (SPAdes) (version 2) | ecosystem: Environmental > Aquatic > Marine > Cold seeps... | reverse complement strand
AAGTAAAGCTAAAGATATAAACCTAATATAACAATCTCAAGTGCTTTCTTGTGCTTAGTTAAATTGCTTTTACTGGAAAAGATACTAGACTTATAGGTTATTGAAATCTCTTTTTTAGATAGTAGGAGATCAAAAATGAACCGTTTTTTCTCAACTCATTTTAGCAAGTTATTTCTAGTAACACTTACTACATTAGCTGTAATTTTCTCCCCGACAACCACCGCAATTACCATATCGGATATATCCACAGTTAACTTTAGTAACCCTGACCACGTTCAAGATACTGGTAATAATCTCTATAAAGAATTTACAACCAATCTAGGTATAACTTCAGCTACTAATGATGGAAGTAATGCAACTATCAATGGACACCTTGCATGGTTTCAAGGCATGAGGGTAGATCAACCCGAAGGGCCTAATTTCGCTTTAATTTACCGCCATAATATAGGTTATGAAATTACTTTTACTGTTAATGACCCTATTGAAGAAGGATATAAAATTACAATCGATCAGCAAATGAAAGGTTTTATAACTGTTAGTCGTGAAGAAGCAGTAGATGCCTCAGCCTCTGCAGGATTATTACTTGGTCGAGTTGATGAACACCAAGGTGATGGACCAATTCACTATGCTGGATTTTCTATATCTGGTGGTGGTTTAGGAATTAATAGTGAAAATACTGATGCATTACAAACTATAGAGATAGATGAAAGCGAGACTAAAAATCTAACAACTCAATATATTGGCACACATACATTTACTATTAGTTTTAGTTCATTCCCTTCTCCTGCCTTAGTTAACATTTTTCAAAATTATGGTGGAGGAGAAGGCATAATTCAATTTGGAGTTGCCTCTAACCTTAATGCTTTTATATATGGTAATTCAACTGAAGAAAAGCTTATAGACTTAGCTTCTTTAGGTCTTTTTTCTCAAATTCATATCACCTCATTAGGGTTAACTGAACCTGATACGGATAATGATGGTATATCCGATAATTTAGATAATTGCCCTCATACTTTTAACCCTGAACAACAAGATGTAGATCAGGACGGTATAGGTGATGTATGTGATAATTGTGTAATTACTTTTAACCCTGAACAACAAGATAGTGATGAAGATGGTTTTGGTGATGTTTGTGACAATTGCATCGAAACATCAAACCCAAACCAATTAGACTCTGATGAAGATGGTGTTGGCGATATTTGTGATAATTGTATTAATACAAGCAACCCAGAACAGAGTGACCAAAACAACAACGGTATTGGGGATTCTTGCGAGGTAAATGATATTCAAGGAGGTGTTGTTCCGAAGAAAGTTAATTGTAAAAAATCAAAAGGTAATGTGCCTATAACACTTTTAGGAAATATTAATTTTAATGTCCAAAAAATTAATATATTTTCTTTATATATAAATGAAAAGTTAGTTTCAGAAAAGCACAATCAAGTGCATATATCTGATGCTAATAACGATACCTATGATGACGCAAAAATTCATTTAAATAAAAGTGAATTCTGCGAAGCTATGGAAACCCTTCCAGCCGGTAACCCTAAAGTTTTTACTTTAGAAGGTGAGTTTGGAAACCCAGCCACTAAATTTGAATCAACAATCTCAGTAATGATTAAAAAATAACTAAAACCAATACGGCTAAGTATCATTTAGAATTTAGTCGTATTGGTTTATTAAAATTAATCATTTTAACCTTTAAAAACAACGTCATTACTTTCTAATACACAAATATATTATACTTATAATGATTGTTCTATATTCAATCATTATGCCTGCTTTCCAAATAGAATATATCCCTACAAGCCTATTTCATGTATACTACGCGGCCTTAAATAGTGAGTGAATAATAACCACTTGTTATAAAAATCAATTTTGGAGTAACTGGTTATCATCCAGACTAATAACATCACAATGCAATTTGGTGCTGAGCCTTTATTTGAAAACATTTCAGCTAAATTTGGTAACGGTAACCGCTACGGCTTAATTGGCGCGAATGGTTGCGGTAAATCAACATTTATGAAAATCCTAAGCGGAGTGCTTGCACCAAGCGCGGGTAATGTTTCAATCACACCAGGTTTAAAAGTGGGTACTTTAAGTCAAGACCAGTTTGCTTTTGAACAATACTCTGTTATTGACTGTGTGATCATGGGTGATAATGCATTATGGGAAGTAAAACAAGAACGTGAACGTATCTATTCTTTACCAGAAATGAGTGAAGAAGATGGTATGGCAGTTGCTGAGCTTGAAAGTCAGTTTGCAGAAATGGATGGTTACACAGCAGAAAGCCGTGCAGGACAGATATTACTTGATGCCGGTATTGCTGAAGAACTTCATTTTGGCTTAATGGAACAAGTTGCACCTGGTTGGAAATTACGTGTGCTTTTAGCGCAAGCATTATTCTCTAACCCTGATATTTTATTACTTGATGAACCAACAAATAACTTAGATATACATACTATCAACTGGTTAGCCGGTGAGTTAAATCATCGTAGATGTACTATGATCATCATTTCACATGATAGACACTTCTTAAACTCAGTGTGTACTCATATGGCTGATATTGATTATGGTGAGTTACGTATTTATCCAGGTAACTACGAAAAATTCCTTGAAGCATCAAGCTTAATTCAAGAACAATTATTGTCAGAAAATGCCAAGAAAAGTGCTGAGATTAGCGAATTACAAGACTTTGTAAACCGTTTTGGTGCCAATGCATCTAAAGCAAAACAAGCAAGCTCTCGCGCTAAAAAAATGGATAAAATTAAACTAGATGAAGTTAAATCTTCTAGTCGTTTAAAACCTTCATTAAGTTTTGATCCTGGTAAAACCATGTATCGCTCAGCGCTTATTTTAGAAGAATTTGGCCATGGTTTTGATGGTGAAACCTTGTTCTCAAACGGCGATTTAATACTAGAAGCTGGCGCAAAATTGGCTATTATTGGTGAAAATGGTGTTGGTAAAACAACCATGCTTCGCTGTTTAGTTAATGAGTTAAAACAAAATCACGGTGTAGTAAAATGGTCAGATAATGCTTCAGTTGCTTACTGTCCACAAGATAGCACGGCTGACTTTGATAACGATTTCAGTATTTTTGATTGGATCTCACAATGGCGTACTACTAAGCATGATGATTTAGCCGTACGTGGCATTTTAGGGCGTTTATTATTTACTGCAGACGACTCCAATAAAAAAGCTCGTAACTGCTCTGGTGGTGAGAAAAACCGCTTATTGTTTGGTAAATTAATGATGCAAGATGTTAATGTATTAGTAATGGATGAACCAACTAATCACATGGATATGGAAGCCATCGAAGCACTTAACAATGCTTTAAAAATATACGAAGGCACTTTAATATTTGTAAGCCATGACCGTGAGTTTGTATCATCACTAGCGACACGTATTATTGATATTAAAGACAAGGAAGTAGTTGACTTCCAAGGTACTTTTGATGAATACATGTCTAATCTAGCGCTGACTCAACAAGTCGCTTAATTATATTTATGCAAGCTAAGTCAATTTTTGACTTAGCTTGCATATTTTTTATAAGACGACTTTTACTGTCAAAACAGCCTCTTTTTATCTCATATTCGTTCATAAAAAAGCGTTCTCAAAAAACTCTCACTAATCCACATACTGCTCAAGATCTAATCATATACTAGTACCTAAAAGTAAAACTTTATTTACAAAACAGAGATAATTCAAAATAAAACATTCTGTAATCAAGTTGATAACATTTGTGTAACCTTTATTATTCCCGTCCCACTTAAGGGGAATAATAACAGGACAACAATAATGACAAAAACAATAATTAGTTTAGCTATCCTCACATCAATGAATATCAATGCGCAACAGCCGCTATTTGAAGTTGAGTCTTACAACACGCCTATGGCATTAAAAAGCCATCAACAAAGCCAGACTCTATTATCAACAACACAATTTTCTGTTTCAATATCAACAAACTCATTAGATATTCCACTTATGGGTGATATGGTTACTTTTGAAAAACAAAGCGCATCATTATCCAATAGCGGTAATCTTATTTGGATTGGTAATAATCAAAATGGTGATTCTGTGACTTTAGTTCAGTCAATTAAAGGCGTTACAGGTACAATACGTTTTGAAAATAGCTTATTTAAACTCGCACCTACCAATGAAAATAATCATACTATCACTGAAATAAATGAGAAAAATATACCAGATGAACACCAAGCTGGTTTCAGTGAAACGGTACAAAGTAACCCTGCTGCATTAAACTTCAATGGCGTGATTGATAATAATCTAGCCATGTCATCGGCCCTTGCAACTTCAGATATAAAACTATTAGTTGTGTACACAAGCGCAGCAAAATCAAAAGTGGCTGATATAAACAGCTTAATTGATTTAGCTATCGCTGAAACTAATACGGGCTACTCAAATTCAGGTGTAAGCGCCAATGTTTCTTTAGTTCATAAAGCGCAGGTGAGCTACACAGAAGCGAGTGACTCAAGTACTGATTTAACACGCTTGGCAGCTACAAATGATGGCTATATGGACGAAGTTCATACATTACGCGATCAATATGCAGCGGATGTTGTTGTATTGGTAAATGACGTAAATGGTTATTGTGGACAAGCAGATGCCATTGGTGCAAATGCTTCTTCTGCATTTGTTATTGTAGATTATGACTGTGCAACAGGTTATTACTCATTTGGTCACGAAATTGGTCATTTACAAGGTGCTAGACATAATCCAGAAAACGATCCTACAACAACGCCATATTCATTTGGACATGGTTACCAAGACCCACAATCTCGCTGGCGCTCAGTAATGGCTTATAACTGTAATTCAGGTTGTACACGCATAAACTACTGGTCAAACCCTGATAAAACATATAATGGCGATGTGATGGGAACCACAGCAAAAAGTGATAATGCCCGTACATTAAATTTAACTTCTCCTGCAATGGCAAACTTTAGAACAGGCGTCGTTGTGCCACCAGCTGTTATTGCGCTTGAAAATAATCAAGCGACTTCAATCAATGGCGCCAAAGGAAGTGAAACTTCATATAGTTTTAGTGTGCCTGCTGGCGCAAGTAATATTTCGATTTCAACATCTGGCGGCACGGGTGATGCTGATATTTATGTGAAATTAGGCTCTACTGCAAGTACGGGGAATTATGATTGTCGTCCATACGAATCAGGTAACGTAGAAAACTGTCCACTTACACAAAGTGGTGAATATTCTATTATGGTTTCAGGTTATGCTGCTTATAGTAACGTTAACTTAATTGGTTCATACCAATTAGGTGGGTCTTCATTACCTATTGTTATTTCTAAAACTGATTTATCAGACTCAAAAAGTGGCTGGAAATATTACACTGTAGAGGCTCCTGCAAATGCTACAAGTATTAAAGCAGTATTATCAGGTGGCACAGGTGATGCTGATATTTATATTCGTAAAGGCGGTCAACCTACAACAAGTAGCTATGATTGTCGTTCATGGAACACAGGTAATGGTGAATCATGTGAAAAATCAATAACAGCAGAATCAACTTGGTATGTAGGTATTAATGCCTATGCAGCTTATTCAGCTGCAAACTTAGAAATTACAGTAAAATAGTTATATTAGATAAAAACAAGAAGCCTGCTAATTAGCAGGCTTCATATTTATCCCATTACTTTTTCACCCCATTTCACTAGAGCTTCGACAAAAGCTTTTAACTTTGCCGGTTGCCCCGCCCTTGAAGGATAAACAATATATAAAGATGTCGGTTTTATTTTTATACTTGTGTTTAACTCTATAAGTTCCCCAGTCTTTAATTCTCGTTTGATCATATTTTTAGATAGAATACCAAAACCTAAACCTGATTTTATAGCATGCTTTACACTGCTCATGCTATTTACTGCAAGGCGATGTTTTAATGTAACTTTTTGATCTTGCCAATAAATGGTATCTATTTTAGTTTCTTGATTATCGCTATTACTTACCCCTACACTAGGTATACTATTTAGCTCAAATGGCGTTTTTACTAAACCATAATTTTCAATGAAAGACTTACTCGCCACAGCCACTAATTCTGCTTGATAAATCTTACGATAAATTAAACTGCTATCTTGTATTTCTTCATTAGATGAACGGATCGCAATATCAAATTTTCCTTTGATCAAATCTACATTTTTATTTGTTTGGATTATTTCTAAATTTATTTTTGGATATTGTTCGAGAAAAGGCGTGATCACAGTAGGCATCCAAAATTCAACCAAATCATGAGGTGTACTGATCTTAATATTACCCGCAGGAATATTGCTGAGTTCAGCTATAAAATCATCCCCCATTTTTAGAGACTCAAGTGCCGATTCGCAAAATCTTAAATATTCAGCACCCGCATCTGTCAAGTTTACAGATCGTGTTGTGCGATGCAGTAATCGGATCCCCAGTCTAGATTCTAGCTGAGCTATTTTTGCACTTACCGTCGACTTTTCAATATTTAAACTCTCAGCTGCACGCGTGAAGCTTTGTAAATTCGCTACTTGGGTAAAAATATGTATTTGGTTTAAATCATTGTTCGCCATAAAAAACAATCTTATATAAAAATCACTAATTATCATTTTATTATAAACAATCATAATAGAGAAATTAAAAATATAAGAGTAAATATGATGGAATTTAACAAACGGGAAGGTATGACACGCAATAATAAGTTCGATAAAATTCAAAAGTTATTACACTGGAGCATCGCCTTTTTGATAATTTTAATGCTATTTGCATTAATTGGTTTTGCTAATGAAATGACGATAGAAGAACATAAAGAAATGTTAATAGGTCACTCAAGCATAGGGTCTATTATCAGTATTTTATTGTTGTTTAGAATAATAAAGCGCATCTCAAAAAAATCTGAAATTGCTCAAATTAGGCAACCTAAATGGCAAGTGATTGCAGCTGAAATTGTACATTTTTGTTTGTATTTATCTATGATTTTAGTGCCTGTAACTGGATATTTAACTGCACGATTACATGAATTACCCGTTATGGCTTTTGGCTCTTTTAAAATAAACGCTTCAGCACACGTTTATAGTGAGTCTAGCTTTGAATTTATGCGAAATACCCATGAATTTAGTATTATATTATTGATATCATTATTAACAATTCATATTAGCGCAGCAATTTGCCATAAAGTAATTCTTAAAGATAATGTTTTAAAAGCGATGTTACCTGACCTTAAAAAGCGAGTTTAAGTGAATTAGTATTAATAATATGAATGCTGTGTTCAAACACAGCACTCATTCACCTGATTGAACACCACCATAAATATCTATGGTTAAGTCCCTTTGATTTGGATACAATAATACCCAATAAGTTTTGTATCATCATAAACCCCAAAATGAGTGCTAATAGGTAAAAAACCACATAACCACATAACCACATGCCATCAAGCGGCGCTTTATTTTGTGTTAAATACTGTTTTTTGAGGGGAGTGAGTATTTCAATGTTTTTGATTTCTATCATGCTTATATCTAAATCATTTAATTTTTAATGACAATCATATTAGCTTCAGATTTTAGTCATTGATTGAATAAAAGCGACAGAACAACGTTATAGATTCATCATTTTTGCATCATTGTCTTGTTCTCTCATACGCTCAGTTCCCTTTTGATATTCTTGCTCTAATTGTTTAAATAAATCAGCTAATTGTTGTTTCAAGTTTGAATTATCAGCATCATCACTTGGTAGACTTGCGATTGCTTTTTGTAATTCTTCAATCAGTGCTTCAATTTCAACAATTTTATCTCGATCAATCCCTAACCTATGATCGAGCAAAGCTTGCCGTAAATCGGCAAAAGTTGCCTTTTTCTCTTCAGCAGGAGCTGCTGTAGAGTTTTCTTCATTTTTATTTTTTATAACTGATTTATTTGCTAAATGAGTATAAGTATTTTCATTCTGCGATGTTTTATCACTGGGAATATACCTATCAATCTTTAAAGCTTTATCATTTGAAGTATCAATATTGGCTGAATGATTGTTTTTTTGAAATGCATGCATCGCAGCCGCACCACTAAGTCCATTTATATTCATTTTAAATCAGAAAATTAATTTGAGTAATTTATTGTTAGCAAGATATATACCAATAACTTACGCTTCGATGACTCACTTTTCTTTCTAAAATAGTGGAAGGATATGAGTATCTGAATTAACTATTAAGGAGCCATGATTTGATCTCGTATTTCATGTCCTTGCTCATCATTAATTCGAATACTACCCCAGAAAGATTGTGTAACTCCCAACTTAGCTAAAATAGGATCAACATTTGGAAAGCTTCTTGCTAATGCTTCTTGCTCTAATAACTCTCTGAATATTGTTGTTTGTGATAAAGAGTCCAACTTAGTAGTAAAGCGCTCAGCCGACCATTGTTCTAGTTCATTAACACAGCAATTTACAAACTGATTCATCACTGAAAACAAAGTTTGATTAGTCTGAGTTCTTAGGGCTACATCAGCCATAAAAAAATAAGCAGTGCCGCCCCAATAATAGTGTTGCGTTGCATTTGTTTGCCGCAGGTTTAAGCCATTATTAGCTCTTTTTCCGCGATTAAAACCACTTAGTAATTTCTCCCATCCTTCAGATGATGTTGTTATTTTTGCCTTAGATCTTAATACAACTTGATAATAAGTTGCTAAACCTTCAGATAGCCATAAATCTTCTGTTTTTAAATTAGGCAAATACAAATGGCTCAGCTCATGAATTGCGGTCCAGTCTTGATAAAATGTATTTATATCTCTAAATTCATCAACATAAAAATGCACTGACACACCGCCTCCCCTTTGTACTTCAGCCCATGGAACAGGTTCTCTCTCTGAGCCAGTTGCAGCTAAAATAATTTGAACAGGTCTTTGTGGAAATAAACCTGTGTGGGTATCTAAAACATCTGCAGTGTCTTTAATCCATTTTATATATTCATTTAAACGCAGTGTATTTTGAGTACCTATTAAAGCGATTTCTAATATCGCATTTTTAATGGTAACTAATTCTAAATGTATCTTTCCTATTACAGTTTTACTTGATTGATTTTTGGGATAACGTGGCAATATATAATCAAGGTTTTTATCATCAGCTTTTGGCCAGGGTGTTGATATTTGATGGTTTGGATTTTCAAAATCAAACTTCACTGTAACTTGTTGCCTTGTTTTGGGATAAAGCAGCCAATCACGATTATCAATTAGTACCGTTTTATTATTATCTACTAAGAATTTAGTAAGGTTTATTTTATAACTAATACAATCTCCAACAGACGTATCAGATAAATATAAGCCTCCTCTATAGAGCTTTAAATCATGATTGATATTTGTAGCGTTTTTCAACTTTAAGTCTTTAATGTTTTTACTGGCTCTGCTGCGACCTAAAGCATATTGATTTGCGAGTTTCTCATCAGAGCATATTTTCACGTCTAACTGTGTTAATTCTTTATTCACAACGATTTGATAATTCATATTGGCATACGTATTCTGCATCGAAATAATAAATAAAACACAAAACCAATAACGCATGAATATCTCTTCGATCAAAAAGTTATATACCTTAAAACTAAGATAACTTTTACAACTAGTAAAGATGGCATTTGTTACAAAAGGTATTTCATCTCAATTAGCTTGGGTAACTTTCACTTTTTCTTTATATTAGTCAAAAGCTTGAATCAAACTAAAAGGATAGTTTAATGAAAAAAGCCTTAATTGCAGTGGCTTGTACTTTACTTATTTCTCCAATCAAGCAGGCTAATGCGACCCAAGATGTGGGTTATCAGATGCCATCAAAAGCATTAGCTGATTTAGTAGATGCTAAATTAGCCCCAACAACACGACTTTCACCCAACAATACTTGGATGGCATTTTTTGAACGTCAACGTATTACGACATTAGCAGAGCTGGCAAAACCTGAGCTGAAATTAGCAGGCATAAAACTTAATCCTGATAACTTTTCTCGTGCACGTCCCCACTCTAAGTATTTATCTATTGAACTTAAAAATCTAAAGAATAACGAAGTAATCAAATTAGATAATTTACCTAAAGGGCGTATTTTATCCCCTAGTTGGTCTCCAAATAGTGAGTATTTAAGTTTTTTCATCGAACAAGAAAAACAAGCCAAGCTCTATATTTATAAACTGACAAATAATCAATTAACACAAGTTGAAAATGCACCGTTAAACTCAGTGATAAGCGCCAGACCTTATCGTTGGCTTCCCGATAGTTCAGCTTTACTTATCAATATCGCCATCAATGCTGGTAAAGACATACCCAAAGAAGATATCACCACAGCGGTGCCTATCATTTCTCAAACTTCAGGTGAAAAATCTCCCGTTCGTACTTATCAAAACTTACTTGTAACACCACATGATAAAAATTTATTTAAATTCTACGGTCAGGGGCAATTGGCTAAAGTGAGTTTAACTGGGCAAGTATCAAAAATTGGCCAACCAGGAATTTTACGCAGCTTTAGATCTTCCCCTGATGCTAACTATATTTTAGTTGGTAAAATTGAAGAGCCATTTAGCTATTTAGTGCCTTACTCTCGATTTTCAACCAATTGGCAAATCTGGGACCTAAATGGCAGCGTTATTAAACAAGTAGAAAAACAGAGGCTTGCTGAAAATATTCCACAGGGTTTTGATAGTGTAAGAACT
>Ga0209396_1006531_pt1 | contig 10656 bp, 8 predicted proteins | sample GOMGulsemesocosm_6_FD_184638 | JGI IMG/M metagenome (GOLD analysis project Ga0209396, IMG submission 184638) | Methane-oxidizing microbial communities from mesocosms in the Gulf of Mexico - GOM8C Gulf of Mexico (SPAdes) (version 2) | ecosystem: Environmental > Aquatic > Marine > Cold seeps... | reverse complement strand
TCTTAGCAAAAACCCATTTTTAAAAAACTCTACTGCGATATCCTCTTTTGATGGCTTCCTGCCAAAGACCCATGGACCTATTCTTATAAAGTAGTGACCGCCTTTAGATAAATACGCTTCAAATGAGTATCCCTCAACTCGCCACAGTTTTTTTAAACTACCATCATTTATTAGCAGAAAGGCTACGGCATAACCCTTGTTAGCGTTATTTGGCACCATTTTCACAAAATAGGCACTATGATCTGGTGATATGATATAAGGCTTCGATTTTGCAAGCGTGTCTGCAGAGGAAATTCCAGAAAAACCACATTGTAAGATAAAGGATGGTTATTGAATTCATTCTATTTACCGCTATCTTATTGAGGAAAACTAACATTCATTCATAAATGCATTTCAGCGCTTCAATTAACACTCCCTTTAACTTTGACTCTTGAAATTCAAAGCATAATAATATCGTTAAAAATCAACTTCACACCCACTCTCTCCTTAATAGGTTAAAGCTCTTGCTTAGAGTACATATAAGATATTTTCTATTAAGCCAATCAACAAAAATGAAGTCCTTATACTTAATTAAACTGAATGTTTTAGATAGCTGTTCTGTTGACTAAATATAACAGGTGCCCTTTTAGTTAGTGATTAATAAAATTTTAATCACCATCATATCCGGCTCTTCTCCAGGTTCATCAATAGTTCCATCTATCTGTCCCAGATTGAGTGCAGTTCTGAGTCTGGTCAGAGTAAATAGTTTAATTGGTATTTAAAAATCGCTTCTGTACTGACTTTCTCGCCACCAACAAAGGTGCTCTCCATTTGTTTCCTTATACCCAAAGACGCTACACCCGCGACCCCAACCTTTATCACAATTAATGCGGATGCCAAGTATGTGGAAGTTATAGCAAGAGAAAGACACTTATTTGCATCCGTTTTCTGCTTGTATTCAGCCTAGTATTGAAGAGAGCCTTTCTCATAGTTTTTATGATCTATTCAGAAATTATTGCATCAGTAATTCATCAGCTAAGTCAAAAAAACAGTAAATAATGTCTACAGCTGAAATTTGGTATCCAATACTACAAGAGGCTTGGGCCTACGCAGTACTTCATTATTTTAATTATCTAGCTAAACAGCCTCACAATCAAAAATTATAAGTTTTCAATCCACTATATGCGTATAGCAACTCCATGTGCAATTGTTTCAATTCACGATAATAACTACGCCCGAAATAAGCAACAGCAAACCTGTGACTTTGCCCATAATAGGCCCATGAGGTAAGTATTTTTCGATCAAAACATAGACTGCCAACCCGCCGATCCAGAGCATATTCATCGCCCCACCGACAAATAACAGCACCATTAGAAACCAACAACAACCAAGGCAAAATGTGCCATGTAGCAGACCCATTTTAAAAGCACCTGTGCAACCGGGCTTCCAGTGACCTAACACAAACTGAACTGGTGTCCGACAGTGCCGTAGGCAGGCGTTTTTGATGGGGGTGAATTGATAAGCTCCTGCAATGGCCAGTAGTCCGCCGCTTAGTAGATTACTGGAAGAAGCCATCATGGGATCCAGCAACTCCTCTGTATTCAGGAGCCATTGAAGGGCTGTCGCCATCAGGCTAAATACGCTCCAGATCAGCAAATAACTCGCGGCGAATATCAAAGTAGACACTCTTTTCTGGATGCCATTATTGAGGGTGGAAAAAAGTAAAATCATTGGTGCGGCACTTGGCAGCATCATGGCGATCATCATCACCCACCACATGATGAACATGATAACGGCATCCTTAAATGACCAATTTTGCTGATCCATCGCCATTTTCATGGTAGTAGACATCTGATTGGACATAGAGGAACTTTCCCCCATATCCATGCCGGCTCCAGTGAAAAGATAGACCCAAGAGAGGCCTGTAACGAATATCAAACTGATCACCACGATAAAGCGATCGCGTTTTATGAGTGCTTCGAACATTGGTAATCCCCTTGGGTTATTTCATCTGTATCAAAGCCTATGCAGTTTGGCGCACAACACCTGAGCCTGTTAGATGCAGGGCTGCAAAATGCGCGTGGGTGTTATTGTTGCGTTGCAGCGAAATTTCGCCACTTGTTGTCGTTGTGCCACAGGCCACTTCTGCTTTTGTAAATTCAAATCCATTCGGAAGGTGAAACAACACCCGATGCGGGGCACCGCTGACGATATGGGGGATTGGTTTGATGTTTACATCAAAAACATCCAGAACCCGAGCAGTCCCGATTCTGTCTAGGCTGTTGATATCACAAGAAATCGGTTTATAGAGCGTGTCCAGCTTATTTGGGGCCATTAGCGAATAGATATACCACATAGTGGCCATTTCGTCGGTATCCTCACCCATCATGATCGCCTGAATAGCTGCTCTTTGGTCATCATTGGTGCTGTCCTCTATGACCAGCTGCATTTGACCGTTGCCTTCATGAATAGGGCCAGGCCATTGATAGACAGCCGCGGTTTTAATTCCATCCAGAATTACATCACCATAGTGGCCTTTGTGAATGTCATATACAACAGCCGCCTCGCAAAGGCCGTCTGTGGGCAGTACGCTAAACTGACATGGGCAACCAAAATTGCAGTTGCAATTAACCATTTCTGTAGCTTCAATATTCCAATTAATCATTTTATAATCATCCTGATTATGTCGGTATTGATGCATGTGCAGAGGGGCTCATAATGCGCGAAATATGCCGCAAAGCTTAGTGTGCACAAGCCAATAAAAAACCCGACAGATAAATTTCTATTATTTTCTTGATGCGTGGGCTTATCTCCTTTTTTCTTCAGTTTCATAAGCGTTTCGATAGCCTTTTTTCAGCGCGCAGGACTACGTCGGCTTCAATTGGTTTGAGTTTTCAAGGGGTCGAAAGCGGTTTGAGTATCGCTTGTGCAACGGACCCTAGATCTGTCGACGAGGAATAACCTATATTACTAAATCTTAATACTAACTAGACTCATCGTATTATCACGAACATAATGTATTCAAAATAAACTGTTGAATATTCAAGTTTCAATTTTTTTGCTTAAAACTGCCAATTTCTTATGTCAGAAATCGTTCATCCACTCTTAGCTAGAGGGATCATCTACTTGATATTTAAATGTACCGCTTGTCCTTTCCTAACCCCGTTTAATTTTTCAAGGCTTAAGCTGGAGTATTATAATCATTGCCCGGGAATATTTTATTACGGTAGTTGTAATGAGTGACACCTGAATTGGCACATTACTAAAGGACATTTACACACTCCAAAAAAACCTAAATACCTTCTTAATTTCAATAAGTTAACACAAATACTCGGAATAGCATATGACTCCAACTTTTGACATCTATCAAATAATAAATATTTATTAGCAATCCCCCAAGCGAGCATTTGCTTTGAGTGCCTAGACACTACAGGAATTATAGCTGCGACAATGACGGTGATACATTGGAATAAATCTAATTTAATCCCTACAATCCAAAAGTACTTTTTTTAGCATAGTGGCAAAGTTTTGTCTGCGCTATCCGAGGAGCTGGAATATCAGGAAACTGATAATAAGGCGGTCAGTATTGGTTAAACTTTACTGTTATGTAGAAACTGTCATGTCATTAATATAATAACCTGGGCGACATTCAAAACAATATCCGGTGTTTATGATGAACCATTGCGCTATATAGGTAACTCCTTGAATATTTGGCGATATACTTCTTTAATAGTGCCTGCGCTGCCATTTAACACATAGGCATGTTGCTGCGGTGTAAAGACATAAAGTTTGTCTGTCATATGTTCGAATGTGTCTTGAGATCCGTGTTGGACCATATCTGTACCTATGCCTGAATTAAGAAAATCTTTGATTTCAAAAAAATGAGGGCTGTATTTATGGATCTGCCCAAGGAGTTTGTCATCTATGACCTCTTTGTTAGCTACTTTCCCTGCGTGCACACCCTGATCGACTTTATCTACATCAATTAAACCGTATAAATCGTAATCTCCATGTATGTAGCACATATTCAGCTTGTTCTTGTAATCTTGACAGTCAGGGTCGTCCAGCCTAAAGTTTTTATCCGGTATATTTTGCACGCTTTGCATAAGACAGCCATAGTGATCGCTGTACATGTAGGTATCCACCGCATAAAAACCTGCCTGGTCCTGTCGGGGAAATACTTTCAGCTCACGCTCTTTGTCTGAATAATTGTGGATAAATTTCCTCCAGCATTCAGCCGCCTTTATCTGTTTCCTGCCAACAAATGCATTAGGTAACAATGTAGGATCTACCACCAATCCAGCACACGAAATTTGAATGCCGTTGACAAAAGCAGATTTTGAGGCGGTTTTCGGTTTGCAGTCAATTTCTTTGGGTACAAAATCAGGTATCCCTATATAGGGTATTGAATACTCGTTTGTTGCCCTGACAATAATAATATGATTAAAAGCTCTTGCGGTGGCTTTAAATACATCAACATCCTTAAGTCGAATTTCTTTTTCTTCGCCCCAGTTAAAGGGCTTTAAATGTCTACTGAAGGGTTTTAACTTGGGTGAGTAGTGCGAATTGCCTTCCATTGGCGTAGCTCCTAGATGTGGATAAATATTTGCCACGTGCCCGCGGCATGATTACGGCAAGGGTGATATGCAAGTAGAAACACATCCAAAGACCTAAACATTAGGACAATCTGTCAATAATAAAACGAATAGTACAGATATAAATACCATCCAATATTTAGTAAGTCTCTCCTTAAAATATCGATATACATAAAACTAACATTTTAATCCTGTGCAGACGTGTTTACAAATATAACTGGCGTTTGTAATTTATGACTAGCCATCTATATAATGGCAAGCCCTTATATGCGTAATAACTCTGACTGGGGGGGTAATATTGATCCAGTTCTAGACAGTCACGACACCCTTACTCCAGCAGTAAACAGAACAACTAAAAAAACGCGGCGTAATATGCAAACTGACATGTTCAATCTTTTTGCAGCTATAGGTACTGTTAACACGTTAAGATTAAATTATTACTGATAGACGCTTCTTGATGAGGTATAGGGTTTGCCAGTTGTGAAATGGTTATCCAAAAGAGGAAAGCTCAGCCGCCAGAATAAGCCCGCGACCCCACTGCTAGAATCTATTTATATAGGGATCAAGTTTACAGCAAATACACCATGAACAAGCAGCAACGAAAGCTAATAAGCTCGTGGGGTAAACAGCATCCTAATACACAGAAAGAGTGCGCCAGATTATTTTAAATAGTTATGCTCTAAGGTAATGTTAATCCGATAGCTGGTAAGCACTGTAAGAGGTCATTAGAAACATCACCACTTCGAAATATTATCGCATCCTACAGCGCCTGTTTTCTATTGATGTGAAGGGCCTAGATAGCGGTCCAGAATGTTCTCAATTTCTCCGTTTGATTTTAACTCTATAACAGCCTGCTGTAGTTTTACACGCTCAGTTTTTGTAAGATTAAAGCTACAAGCAAGATACATTTCTTTATTAACTAAGATCAGTGGTGATCCAAAAAAACTAGTATCAAACCCTTCTTTTTTAAAAAGGTATTTAAGTACTGGTATAGCACCTGCTACTGCATCCACTCGCCCACGTATCATCATCTTAATACCATTAATGTAATGTGGGGCACTAATTTTATTGAGTGTTGTATCATTGTGGAATTTATTATCAAAGCGTACTCCTAAGGGTACTGCAATAGATTTACCTTTTAAACTCGAGTAGTCAGACAAATTAGAGCCAGCTAAGGGTAATATGCCCCCAGTCATTTTATACCCAATACTTTCAACAAGATCAAAATTATCATTCACAAGTGGAGAGTTAGCAAGCAAAGAACAAGCTTTAAAATCAAGTAACATGGTGGACAATAATCGCTTAAGAGGGATAGGTTTAATGGGTAAACCAACCTGACTCAACTCCTGGATTTCACTCATAATATCTAGTAATAAACCTGTTTTTTTTCCTTTTTCATTCTCGAATGCATAAGGGATTTGGTCAATCACTAACATACGCACTCTGTCGTCTGAGCTATGGGTATTTGTAGATAGGATGAGCAATGAGCAGACTGTCATTGTTATCCGTATTGTTTTAAATACTGATTTCATAACTCTATGCCTGAATAATGGTATGAAAATTAAAACTAAGCTGGGGTTGTCATTGACGCTACAAAGCCGCTATTTTGTAGTTCATTCAAACGTGATTTGTTGTGGATATATATTCATATTTTCCCTCTTGTAGTCTTTCAGAACCGGATTATAGATGTTTCCTTTAATCCTCGATGCCATAAATGATACCGCTTATTAGAACATACTGTATAACGGCCCGCTTTTCTAGTTTTTCATCGGCTTCCCATTGCAGATGCTGAGTTTGCCAGAGCAGACAATACTTGAGATCCAAGGCAATCCAAAACCACTAACTGCAGTACGCTGCAAGGCGAGATAGATGTCGCCCCTACACAATATTCTGCTAGCGCTTGGCGATGCATTTTTCCTAACAATGATATCGTATTTATTGGCGGGGTTTTAAAACCGTATTCAGACCTAGACTAGGGTGCGATATGAGTTTATAAGTTATAAAATAGTCTGTTTCGTGGTCAAACATTGATGTTATTAAATGCTATAGCACCAGCTTATCATTGACAGAAAATAAGTTTTAGCATTTGTAACTAGCCACCTTATACTGTTTAAATTAACAGACTAAAACATCCTTCGAGCGTATCAAAGTGCAAGCTACCCTCCCCTTTCAGCTTTCCAAAACTTTTATATACTAAAAACGCTCTGCTTTTAAAATACTTCAAACCAAACAAATACTGCCGTTCAATTAAAAATGATTTTCTAATAAGATAATTTTAATATCAGTGGTTTAAGCACATTTAATGAACGGTATTGCGAGCTATCAATGGCCTACAGGTTATAGTAGCGTTTCATTTTAGGCAGTATAGCGGCGTCTGCAAACAGTTGAATAAAATGAAATAGCACACAAAACAGCACTGCATCGCCGACATTTTGGTTAAAGCTGGCCAATATGCTCACCGCCACAGGTAGCGTTTTCTGTGATGCAGTTAACGCTACCGCCACTTGTGCTCCTGTATCTATCGGCAGTAGCTTAGCCGCTATAATGGCAATCATCATGAGTCCGAAATGGACAATCACAGTAGCCAGTACTATTTTTCCTAAGGCGCTAATACTAATCCCGTAGAGAATTTCTGCCGAGGCTGATAAAGAGAGCCAAACAGCAACTATCACCATAGTTGAAGGCAGATAAGTTAAAAAGGGATGTTGTGGTGAAAACAAACTTAACCGCTTGGCAAAATACCCCAAAACAAATGGGCAGAGCACTAAAAGCACTAGCTTTTGCAGTAGCTCTAGAGGGTCTATAACAAAGTTAATATTATCACTGGCAGTGATATCCAGCATAAAGGGAATAGAAAACACCCCGAGAATATTAATAATAACCGTCATCATCAATGCCCAGCTACCACGCCCACCGGCAAGTTTAGTCATTACTATGCACGTAGAAAGGGTCGAAGGGACAACAGATTTGACTAATAAGCCCAATGTTAGACCTAAGCTTAACTGTAGCATGTTGGCCGTAAGCAAACCTAAAAATGGCGACACAACTAAGCTTAAAATGGCCGTTACAATTAAGGTATAAACAAAGGCCGCCCCCCTAGGGAGTTCTTTTAGCTCCGTTTGATAGCCGTTGACAAAAAAGATGACGATGACACACCAGGGAATTAATCCCAGTTCTTTGAGAAAAATTCCCGGTTGAGGCATGAATAATGACACCATCAAGCTAACCAGAAGACCGACAGGTAAAAAATATGTTTTCATTATGGATACGACGAAGTTTTATAGGGGCCTGATTATAGCGGAAAAATTCTTTTGTAAGCTAGGGCTATGATCATTAGGCGCGGATATAATAATCCTTAGAAGAAACACTGAACGAGACTGTAGAGAATTTTCAGAATCTCCCAAGATGAAGTCTTTTAGCGCTGCCAAATTAGATTTAAAATTCCCAGCTTGATCCTTAATTCCAATAATCTTCTACCGAACATTTTCTTCAGTAGAATACTTCACAGTTGCTGTAACTGATCAAATTATCGGCGTTACCTTAAGTGCCATACAGTACAGTTGGACCCTTAATCTCGCCTACTGCTCTTTTTACCAAACTGCTTTTATTGCAAGATATAAACCTGTAAATACCCGCTTTCTATTTTTCGATTCGAAAGTTACACGTATAAAAAAGCCCCGATCAATGTCGAGGCTGACTTTAAAATAAAGTGACTAAAAAGAATACTGGTTGTTTTTAGAGCAGAAAATCGGACTCGTGCGAGTTTGTATTAAGCACAGAAGCTAAGTCACTGCTTGCTGCTGCACTATTGAAAAATACGCTTAAGCTGGATCATCATGTGTATGCTTGTCACCATTCTTATTATTCTGGGTGTGGTGTTTATCCCCGTCTTTATTATTACCAGTTATATGGTTTCCATTACTGCCATTATTACCATTGCCATTAGTGGCATTGTCATTGGCATTGCCATTGGAATTGGGGTTGGGATCGGCCATAGCGCCGGAACTTAATCCTATAGCAAGTACTGCAGCTGTGATAATTGCAAAGAACTTTTTCATTTTATGTCTCCATGCTCCCTTTAAGTTACTTATCTACACGATGAGAGCTGTCGTGTATTTGATGAAGTAAATGTTTTGGGTTGGCTTGATCGATTGATATTTTCGATGCTGTGCCAATGCAGTTTAAGAAACTGCTTCACTAGGATGCTTTGTTAGCGTATGAATATGGAAACATAAAAGAAGCGATCAGTAAATGATCAATTTTAAACATGTGTCTCAATTTGATTACACTTAGCTAGCGTCGATAAAATCAAACTTTTAAGCTGCCAGCTAAAACTGAGTAAATATAATACCATAGAGATTTCCCAAAATACTCAAGCCAAATAAGTAGGGGTAGCTCCTATTTTCAAGCAGTGTGATTATCACCCTAAGTCCTTTCACTGACTCCGGTGAGTTGCAGGCAACGTTTGATTGGTTAATTTTCTATTAAAACACTAATAACGAAACTAACTGATAAAAAATAAAATATCTTTTTCGGTTAGCCCCGATAAACAACTACTTAACTCAAGTGCATTTAGCTTCTTCGTCCTGCACAATAAACTCCAAACTAGCTTGGATATTAGTTACAACCACTACACGCTCTTTTCCTCTGGTGACCAGTGCAACCAATATTGGAATACAACTCGAACATGATTTGAGGATCTTATTAAAATTGAGCTCTTCAGTAAGGTGAAGATGGAAACGCATGCCCAAGTTGCATCAAAGTGGTTCTGCCATATTGTTCCATTAAAACTTAATCATTGTACATGCTGATCCTTAGGCTCAGAGACGAGGTCATAGAGGCTTTGTGATGCAGCAAAGGAAAAGGTTTGGTAAATTAGTCTGGAGAACTGAAATAGCTATTAAAGATTTCTTGTGTTTTACCGCTTAATCTTAACTTTATTACTGCCTGTTGCAGTTTTTTACGTTCATTTTTACTTAGCTGAAAGCTACATACAAGGTGTAAATTCGACTCAACAAAAATTAAGGGGTCATCAAAGAAATGGTTATTTAGACCTTCTTGCTTGGCGATAAATTTTAATACAGAGACAGCCCCAGCAACTGCATCTACTCGACCCAATGCCATCATTTTTATACCATTTATATACTGGGGAGTACTTACCTTATTTAGAGTATTGTCCGAATGGAATCTATCGTCAAATTCGATCCCTAATGGCACTGCTATTTGTAAATGCTTTAGGCTTGAGTAGTCTTTTAGTTTGATTCCGGCGACCGGCAATATACCGGCGGCTAATTGAAAGCCAATGGGTTCAATAATGTCCATTCTACCTATAACATCGGGTGAATCGATTAATACCGTGCAGTTTTTCCCTCCCCTTAGCATAGTTGACAAAAGGCGCTTAGCAGGCTGGATTTTTACCGGTAAACCGATACCACTGGATATTCTTACTGCCACTAAGAAATCATATAGAGCCCCAGTGGTTTTACCTTCGTCATCCTCAAAGCCATAAAGAATTTGCTCCATAGCAACCATCCCTACACCTTCTTCAGAGCTCGCTACGTTTAATGATAAAAAAGTGATAGCCAGATAGTGAAAATTGACTGCACAATTAATCTTGTTTTCATTTTCAAAACCTCTATAAATGTGCTTACTTGTGCGAACTCGCTTTAATAGCACTTCGTAAAAGTGACACAGGGGCATCCAAATAGCACTAATTTATACACCTTACTTCCGCATTCCCTACGGATGCCCGCAACAGAAAAAGCTTAGGTTCCAAGCATAAAAATCTTATTATAGTGAGAGACCTTAACTTGGTGGAAAAATGAAAACACCGACTGATAAGCAATGCTCTTATAAATTTAAAGCGCATTTAAAATTAGTCTGTTAAGTATTCGGGATTAATTTTTCCCTATGAACAACATACTTGAAAACTCATATTCAAACAAAGATGCTAAAAATAATGCCGTATATGAGCTAATTAAATATTATAAATAGTCAAAATAGCCCATTGCTATAAAGGAGGATTTTAGGGTGACAAGAGCATGCTAGATAACACAGAAGCTGCAGACTCTTACTTAAAATT
>Ga0209396_1006530_pt1 | contig 10657 bp, 7 predicted proteins | sample GOMGulsemesocosm_6_FD_184638 | JGI IMG/M metagenome (GOLD analysis project Ga0209396, IMG submission 184638) | Methane-oxidizing microbial communities from mesocosms in the Gulf of Mexico - GOM8C Gulf of Mexico (SPAdes) (version 2) | ecosystem: Environmental > Aquatic > Marine > Cold seeps... | reverse complement strand
AAGAGAAAGGTATGTTGGTTTTAATGTAAACTTGAATAATTTCAAGCATGCAAGCAAAATTGAATTAAAAGTCCAAAGTACTGGGCAAAGCGTTTATGACAAAAGTTTAAAAGAAGATAAGAACGTTGGCTAATCGTTCAGTTAGAAGATATATGTTTGACAAGGAAATAATAAGAATGAAAAAAAGTTTACTGTATTTTGCAATATCGAGTTTGTGCTTTCTTACTGCCGGAGTATTTGCAACTGAATCTGATGATAATAACGATTCAGATAACCAAGTAACTAATACAATTTCAATGCAGGGCTTTACTGGGGTATTTAATACGCCTAATACCAGTGTTGTTAATTATGGTGATTTTAATTTCAGCTATAGCGATAACTTTTATGATCAAGGTAATTTGAAGAACACAAAAAATGGTTTTGAAAGCGCTACCGATTTAAAGTTTGGTATCGGTCTATTACCTGGTCTTGAAGTTGTCGGACGTTTAGGTACACAAACGTGGAATTGTAATCATTATTTCGAGAAAAATTGTGGTTTTCGTGATCTCTCCGGTTCGGTAAAATATCAAATCCCCTTTATTCCTAAAGATTGGTTTGAGTTAGCCATTGGCGGACAAGACGTGGGCGGTTCAGTAGTCAAATCCGAAGCCTATTATGGTGTTGCCTCTAAAACATTTAACTTTGATGAATTAGGCAATGTTAGAGTGAATATTGGTTATTCAACTTCAGACAATGCACTTAATTATATGAACGGAGGTTTTGGCTCTGTTGAATATCAACCTTTTGAATTAATGCAAGTTGCAGCCGAATATGATGCTAACGCAGTAAATGTAGGTGTTAAAGTTTTCGCGCCTAAAAAGTGGCTACCAACCGGTTGGAGAGTTTCGGCTGGCGCGCAGTTGTATTCAAGCGAAAGTGAACACAACGAAAAAAGAAATTGGTTTAGTGTAGATTTAAATATTCCATTAGGTACAACAAAACCTCGCCCAAGTTCACAAGCGATTGCTAATAGATCAATGAAATTAGCAAGTGAACCTAAGAATAAAACGCAAGAGAGTAAACCTTCTTCACTAATAGAACCGCAATTAGTTGTTAAAAACAAATCGCCAATAGAGTTAGCTGATAAAAAACTAAGCAACAACACTAATGTCAGATCTACCAATGTTAACCATAACAACAAAATTAACCTTGAAAGCATCGAGAAATTTGCAAAATATGTAACTGACTATGGTTTTGAGTCGGTCAGTATCGGACTCAATAAATCTGAGAATGGTTTAGTTGTCGAGTTCGAAAATAATTTATATAACCGTGATGAAGACGATGCAATCAATGTTATGGCGCGTTTGATAAGCCAGAAGTTACCCATTAATACGAAACTTAACCTGCTAAATTATGGTTTAGTGGTAAAAACAGTAAATATTGAGTTTACTGAAAATTCTATACTCGATATCAAATCAAAGGAAACGAACAGTTCGGAAAATTATTTATTGAATTTATTACCCGGTAATAATGATAAATGGTTAGTCAATACTGCCTCTAGTGCTTATTTTACCCCTAGAATTACGCTAGCGCCTGCGACATCAACATTAGTTGGTACTGAATATGGCGCGCTTGATTACCAAGTTATTGCTAGTGTAAATCCACAAATGTCAATTTGGCCAGGTGCAGTAATCGATATACGCTACATGAGTAGCACGTTATTGGCCTCTGACGATTTTGACGATAATGAGTTTATTAAAAATCGTTTCAGTATTATTAAAGGTATCGATCGACGTTTAATACATCAAACTTTTGCTTTGCCGTTAAATGTTTTTACACAGTTTTCGTTTGGACGAATTTATGGTAATGCTGACGGTTTACTGAATGAAACACGTTATGTTACTGATAATGGTAATCATCGTTTCAGCTTACTACTAGGTGACTTTGAAGATAAACAAATAGGCAGAAGACCACAGGTCAGCCATCAACCTAAGCTTGCAAAATATCGTTTTCGTTACAGACCGCTTAATTGGGATATGGAAGTTACCGCGGGTGAATATTGGAAAGGTGATAAAGGCTTTACATTGAAGTCATCACATTGGTTTGGTAACGCACAAATTAACGTACAATATAAGAGGACAAAATTTGATGAAATAGATGGTGGTGAAGAGGAAGACTTTTTTGCTATCGGTTTTTCTATTCCATTAAACTTTGGTAAGTCGATGAATTCTAAATATGGCTTTCAAATTAAAGGCATTGAACAGTGGAATTATAGTGTACAAACCTCGTTAACGGATAAAAATACCGGTAATTCTATTAAGTCAGGGTTTGGCATAGAACCAGCGCTTTACCATAATTTGAATCAAGCATACTTTAACCGTGATAGGTTCTAGTATAAACTTAGCTAACTTATGCTTGATAGTTATTGAGTTAAGTAGTTAATCTGCATGGGTATGGTATATAATTTACGCATTGAAAATTTTAAGTTTTAAAAGATAATAATAGGGCATCTATGAGTAAGAATAAATTAACACATTTAAAAGCATTGGAAGCTGAATCAATTCAAATAATGCGTGAAGTCGCGGCTGAATTTGATAACCCCGTTATGCTTTATTCGATAGGAAAAGATTCGTCTGTTCTATTGCATTTAGCACGTAAAGCTTTTTATCCAGGTAAAATACCATTTCCGTTGATGCACGTTGATACCAATTGGAAATTCAAAGAAATGATTGAATTTCGCAACAATTTAGCTGAAAAGTATGATTTCGACTTAATTGTGCATAAAAATCCTGAAGGTATGGATATGGGAATAGGCCCATTTACTCATGGCAGTGCAAAACATACCGATATCATGAAAACTCAAGGTTTAAAGCAAGCATTAGACATGCATGGTTTCGATGCCGCTTTTGGTGGTGCCCGTCGTGATGAGGAAAAATCTCGCGCTAAAGAACGTGTATATTCATTTCGTGATAAAAATCATCGTTGGGATCCTAAAAACCAACGTCCAGAACTTTGGGATATCTACAACGCTAAAGTTGATCAAGGCGAGAGTATTCGTGTTTTCCCATTGTCTAACTGGACAGAACTTGATATTTGGCAATATATCTATCAAGAAGATATTGAAATGGTTCCACTTTACTTTGCAGAAAAAAGACCTGTTGTTGAGCGAGATGGCTCGTTAATCATGGTAGATGATGAACGTATGCCTTTAAATGAAGGCGAAGTGCCTGAAATGAAATCGGTACGCTTTAGAACACTCGGTTGTTATCCGCTTACCGGTGCTGTTGAATCCACCGCCACAACTTTACCTGAAATTATTCAGGAAATGTTATTAACAACGACGTCTGAACGACAAGGTCGAGTAATCGATAATGATTCTGCGGGATCGATGGAAAAGAAAAAAATTGAAGGGTATTTTTAATGGAAAATCAAGACACATTATTAGCAACAGACATTGAAGGTTATTTAAAGCAGCATGAAAATAAAGACATGCTTCGTTTTATTACTTGTGGCAGTGTAGATGACGGAAAGTCAACATTAATAGGCCGTTTACTATTTGATAGTAAGATGATTTTCGAAGATCAAATGGCTGCTATTGAAAAAGATTCTAAGAAGTTTAATACCACCGATGGTGACTTCGATTTAGCATTACTTGTAGACGGTTTACAATCTGAGCGTGAGCAAGGCATTACTATAGATGTAGCGTATCGTTACTTTGCTACTGAGCAGCGTAAATTCATTATTGCTGATACTCCTGGTCATGAGCAATACACACGTAATATGGTAACGGGTGGTTCTACTTGTGATTTGGCGATTATATTAATTGATGCACGTCATGGTGTTCAGGTGCAAACGCGCCGTCATTCATATATTTGTTCATTATTGGGCATTAAGCATGTTGTTATCGCTATTAATAAAATGGATGCGGTTGATTATGATCAAGCGGTATATCAAAAAATTAAAAGTGACTACCGCGAATTTGCTAAATCATTAACGATAGAAGATGTTCGTTTCGTGCCTATTTCTGCCTTAAAAGGCGATAACGTGGTAAACGAAAGTGAGCATATGCCTTGGTATCCGGGCTCTCCTTTGCTTAAATTATTAAACACTGTGCAAATTAACGGTGAAAAAAGCGATAGTTTCCGTTTTCCTGTTCAATATGTAAATCGCCCTAATTTAGATTTCAGAGGATTCGCAGGAACAATTGCTTCAGGTGAAATTCGTGTTGGCGATACTATCGTTGCATTGCCTTCAGGCAAGCAGAGTAAAATTAAATCGATAGTTACATTTGACGGAGAACTTGAAACAGCTTATCCGGATATGGCGATTACGTTAACGCTTGAAGACGAAATTGATGTTAGCCGTGGTGATATGCTTGTTCGTCCACATGAACAACCTTATTCTTCAGCTGCTTTTAGCGCTGATGTTGTATGGATGGATGAAGCCGCGTTACAAATTGACCGTGAATATATTATTAAAGTGGGTACTAATGTTACGGTGGGCTCTGTTGAAAAAATAGAATATAGCGTAAATGTTAATACCATGGAAAAGCAAAACGTATTAAATTTGACGTTAAATGAAATAGGTCGATGTAATTTTACGTTAAACAAACCTGTGCAGTTTGATGCTTATGAAGAAAACCGTCAAACAGGTGCTTTTATAATTATTGACCGTTTAACAAATGCAACTGTGGGTGCTGGCATGATAGCTTCACAGTTGGCTGATTCAGAAAAAGGGCAGCCTAAAAATTACAGTGATTACGAACTTGAACTGAATACTTTTGTACGTAAGCACTTTCCTCACTGGGGAGCAAAAGACTTAACGGCCAAGTAGTGAAACTATAAATATTTGAGCTTCGGTTAGCGAGAAACCAACAAAAGATAAAAACAGACTGCGAGGTGAGCAATATTTACCTCGCAGTTTCTTATTTTTAGCTCGTAATGAAGATATGTTTCTAGCTTTTTATTAAAAACTAAAAGGATTTATTTTTTGAATCTAGACGCAATATGCGTATTATTAATTTTTATTAGTACGATTATAGGTTTGATAAAATTTCAAAAACAGCCGGGAAAAGTTTTTGGTTGTGCTTTCTTTGCCTTAATTATTTTTGGACAAGTTTCAAATGAAACAGTGCTAGCTAGCATGTCTAATAAAGGTTTAATCACGCTTATTTTATTAATGTTATGTTCTTTAGCATTAGAAAAAACAAGATTACTGCGAATATTAGCAAGTAAAGTCTTGTTTGTAAGTTATGCGAAAACATGGATTAGACTCTTCAGCTTAACCGTTATTTCTTCTGCCTTTTTGAATAATACCGCTGTTGTTTCAACCATGCTGGCACCCATTCGAAATAACCCTTATCACCCAGCAAGTCGTTTATTACTACCGTTATCTTATGCGGCGATTTTTGGTGGTACGTTAACTTTAATTGGTACATCAACCAATTTAATCGTTAATAGTTTAGTGTTAAACGCCGAACTTCCTGCTTTAGGATTTTTTGATTTTTTTCCTGTAGGTATTTTATTGGTTATAACATGTGGCACCATGTTATGGTTTTTATCCAAATATTTACCAGAAACCAATATTAAATCAACGATTGAAACGTCTTACATACTCGATGCTAAGGTGGACGTTAATTCAGCTTTAATAGGAAAAACCGTTGAAGAAAACGCTTTAAGGCATTTAGATTCGTTATTTCTCATTGAAATAATACGTAATGGCCAAAGTATTACACCGGTTACACCCGACCAAATTATTACTGTTAACGATAAACTTATATTTAACGGTGACGTCACTAAAGTAAATCAGCTTAAACAATTTGATGGTTTAACCGTTTTTGCCCATAAACAAGGGCTAGCTGATGACAACTTAACCGAAGTCTTTGTTCGCCCTGAAAGTGTATTAATTAATAAAACGTTAAAAGGCGTTGGCTTTAGAGCTCAATTTGATGCGGCGGTTGTTGCCATAAAAAGAGACGGGCAAGCAGTAACAGGAAAGCTAGGTGATGTGAAGTTACGCCCAGGTGACTATTTAGTACTCGCAACAGGGCAAGACTTTAAAGCAAGAAATAATGTAGATAAAAACTTCATTGTAGTCAATGGTGTAGAGCCAGAGTCAAAGCTTACCGGCAAAAAAGAACCTTTTGTTATTATCAGTTTCTTTTTAACCGTAGTGTTAAGCGCACTGGGGATTGTTTCATTATTTAAGGGAATGTTGGTTTTATTTTCCTTTTTCCTTTTATCGAATTGCTTGTCAAAAGATGAAGTGCTTAGACGTTTCCCTATACAAATTTGGATCATTATTTCTACGGCTTTAATGCTTGCAAGCGCACTAAACGATAGCGGATTATTAGCTGTATTTGAAAATATAACATCGTTTTTTGGTGTGATCACACCCACCGTTGCATTGATTATTGTATTTTTACTTACGGTATTATTAACGGAATTAGTCACGAATAATGCAGCAGCTGCATTAATATTTCCTATTGCGTATAGTTTAGCGATTAACTTCGGTGTAAATATAACACCTTTCATTATGGCAGTAGCTTTTGGCGCTAGTGCTAGTTTTATAAGTCCTTATGGGTATCAAACTAATTTAATGGTATTTAGTGCCGGGCAATATAGGCTTATGGACTTTGTAAAAATAGGCGTGCCAATTAGCATAATATATAGTGTTACAGCACTGTGTAGTATTTTATACTTTTTTCCTTTTTAGTTATTAATAGTTTTAGCGAATTTAATTAATAACACCAAATAAAGAATGTGAATTATGACAAAAATTAAACAAGCAAGTCCCTATATTGAAAAGAGTAACGTAGAAAAATCGTCAGATGTTGTTTGGCATCAGCAAAGTGTCACTACTGAGCAGAAGTCCAGCTTAAAAGGCCATAAAGCTGTATTGCTTTGGTATACTGGTTTAAGTGGTTCTGGAAAGTCTACAGTTGCTAATGCTGTCGAGCAAAAATTATTAGCACGTGGCTGTCATAGTTATTTACTCGATGGTGATAATGTTAGACACGGTTTAAATAACGACTTGGGCTTTACTGACGAAGACCGCATTGAAAATATTCGTAGGATCAGTGAAGTTGCTAAATTATTTGTCGATGCAGGTCTACTTGTTTCAACGGCATTTATTTCCCCGTTTCAAAAAGACAGAGATCAAGCAAGAGCTTTATTGAAAGATGCACTATTTTTAGAAGTCTTTATAGATACGCCATTAGCCGTTTGTGAAAGCCGAGATCCTAAAGGTTTGTATAAAAAGGCAAGGGCCGGCGAAATAGCGAATTTCACAGGTATTAGTTCTGTTTATGAATCACCAACAGATGCTGAAATACATGTTAAAACTGAAAGTTTGTCTATTGAAGAATGTGCTGATTTAGTTGTAGAAGCTTTAATTGAAAAGCAAATTATAAAAGCATAGCTTTTATTCCAAACAAACGATTCGAATAATAAGAATGAAGGTTTCCCTATGAACTATGATGTATTTAATGGTGATGCTGACGGCATTATCGCTTTACTGCAATTGCAATTAGCTAATCCAATATCCAGTATAAAAATTACCGGTGTTAAGCGCGATATTAGTTTACTTAAGCAGGTAACTGAAACTAGCAATGAAAATGATGGCGATGTAAATGCCATTCGCGTTTTAGATATCTCGATGGAAAAGAATAAAACGCCATTGATTGAGTTATTAGCTAAAGGCAGTAAGGTTATCTATATTGATCATCACCGCTCGGGTGATATTCCTGAAGATGATAATTTAGATGCACATATCGATTTAGATGCTAATACCTGTACCGCTTTGATTGTTGATAAGCTTTTAGATGGACAGTTTCATGAATGGGCTATTTGTGCTGCTTTTGGTGACAACTTAATTGCCAAGGCCACTGAATTAGCTATAGCTGCCGGTTTAAATGATACAGAACGTACAGACTTAGAAACGTTAGGAACATTAATTAACTACAACGGTTATGGTTCTCATATCGACGATTTGCATTTTCATCCCTCAGCGTTGTTTGAATTACTACTAGCTTACCCAAGTCCTTTTGATGCTATAAGAGATGTGGAATCTCCTTTTTACATTCTACAAAAACTATACAGCCAAGATCATGTAAAAGCTGTTGAGACAAAGGCATTTTATGATACTGAACTTGTTACCGGATTCGAATTACCGGATGATACGTGGGCAAGACGGATCAGTGGTGTTTTCGGAAATGAATTAGCGAATTTAAGTCCTGATAAAGCGCATGCAATTTTTACCATAAACACAGATAACACCTATACCGTTTCTTTAAGAGCACCCTTGTCGAATAAACAAGGTGCGGGAGATATTTGTAGCCAGTTTGCTACAGGTGGTGGGCGTGCCGCTGCAGCTGGCGTAAACGCGCTTCCTAAAGATCAAATTAATGATTTTCTGACTGTTGTAGAAAATTATTACCGATAAGAAAAAACATCTCTAACAACAATATTTGATTTATCAATAAATAGAGAGGATTTAATATTGTTGTTTGAGTCTAATTATCTAACGTCGGTTATCACTTTTTAGCTCAGTTTATTAAACGAATAGGTGTTGAGTAACTTGAGACGTTACGTATGAAAATCTGAAAAGTGGTCCACCCGACAGGAATTGAACCTGTGACCACACGCTTCGGAGGCGTGTACTCTATCCAGCTGAGCTACGGGTGGTTTGAAGTTTGAAGCGCGGCAAATACTATAATTAAACGTGAAATTTGTCTAGCTTTGTCGTCTTTATTTTCTATACAGAAAGAAATCCTATCAATCTTAATCAAACTGAGCAAAAACCATTGAAAAAGATGTACATTATTCAGTAACAACCCTAAAGTATTGTCTATAATAATATTAGTTAATTTAACGTGTTATAGAATTACATATGAAATCATGGAATAGTTTTATTCGGTTGTTGATAGTAGGGATCACCATTTCTGCATCATTCTCTTCATTTTCGCAGAGTTACGATCTTGAACAGGTCATAGTTGAGCCTTACGCTGATACGATCAAACGAACAGGCAAACTCGATTTTAAGCGAACTTTAAATTTGTCTTTCAAAAGTAGTGGCTATTTAACCAAGTTATCTGTCGATGAAGGGCAGTACTTTGAAAAAGATCAGTTACTAGCTTCATTAGATACCACAGAATTACTTCAAAACAAAAACTCTACCTATGCGCAGTTATTACAAGCAAAACGCGAAGTGAATCGTCAGCGAGAATTACTTAAGAATGAATTAAGTTCACAACAAGATCTCGACATAGCATTAACTAAAGTAGAGACAACCCGCTCAGCTTATCAAATTGCGTTTTATAATTTAGAAAAAGCCCAAGTGTATGCGCCATTTTCTGGCGTAGTCTTGAATCGGTATACAGAATTAGGCGAACTGCAGTCACCGGGTCAAGAAATATTGAAAGTTGCTGCTTTAGAGGAAAATTGGGTAATAAAAGTTGCGCTTACTGGTAGTGAAGTAAGCCAAGTGCGTCTCGGTCAAAAAGTCGATGTGACTCTACAAGCACTTGGTGGCGTAATTGGCGAAGTTAGTAAGATACCGGCTATTTCAAACACCGACGGTAATATGTTTATTATTGAAGTATTACTACCTAACCTTACGTTAAAAAGCGGTATAGTCGCGGGTCAAATTGCCGAAATTACTATCGATTTTACCAGTGATAATTTTGTCTATCGTTTACCCATTTCCGCACTGATTACGGTTGATGACAATGGTCAAGCGGTAGTTATAGTTAAACATCAGCAAGAACTTACTTACCAATATTATGATATTTACCGTTTAGATAATCAATTTGTCTACTTGTTTGCATCGGTTGATGATCAGCCTTTGCAGATAGTCACCAGTGGCTGGCAACATATTTCGTTAGGTAAATAATTATTTATGCTACTACCTAAACTCGCCATAAAAAACGCACAATTTACTTTAACCATAGTGGTACTCTTGGTACTTGTCGGTATTGTATCTTACTTTGAAATGCCTCGCTCAGAAGACCCGCAATTCGATATGCCTATCACGTTAATTGAAGTTATTTACCCTGGTGCTTCACCAACTGATATTGAAACATTAGTTGTGAATCCGTTAGAAGCCGAATTCTCTGATATCGAAAATATTAAGAAAATTGAATCACAAGTTAAAAATGGTGGCGCACGAATAGAGATAACATTTCTTTATGGGGTAGACTCCGAAGCCTCCTACAACAAAGTTAAACAAGCAGTTTCATCGGTTAAACCTACTTTACCCGAAGGTGTTCAGGATTTACTGGTTTTAAAAGCAACGCCGACCAGTGTGGCCATTATGCAACTTGCACTATGGAGTGAGCCCATTGACTATAAATTAATGGAATTTCATGCCAAACAGCTAGAAAAACGTTTGGAGGCGATTACCGATGTTCGAAAAGCGAATGTTTGGGGATACCCACAACAAATTGTTGCGATTGATCTTAATTTAGCACTCTTAAAGCATTATGGTTTATCAGTTACTGATATAAATACCATTTTACAACGACGAGCGGTAAATATTACTCCTGGTTTTGTCGATGCAACTTCGAGGCGTTTTAATGTAAAAGCGAGTGGCAATTATGTTCAATTAGAGAAAGTAGGTGAAACAGTTATTCGTTCTGATGATAGTTTTATACTGCGTTTAAAAGATGTAGCAACGATAG
>Ga0209396_1006528_pt1 | contig 10660 bp, 9 predicted proteins | sample GOMGulsemesocosm_6_FD_184638 | JGI IMG/M metagenome (GOLD analysis project Ga0209396, IMG submission 184638) | Methane-oxidizing microbial communities from mesocosms in the Gulf of Mexico - GOM8C Gulf of Mexico (SPAdes) (version 2) | ecosystem: Environmental > Aquatic > Marine > Cold seeps... | reverse complement strand
ATCCTGATGAGTCGAGCGAGGCCGGATGAGTACGGAAGTTGAAATAAAATTTGTTGTTAAACCACAGGTTAAATCACAATTAGAAACACTATTAGCTGATTATGTGATAATCGAGCAGGCTGTTAAGCCGTTATCTAATACCTATTTTGATACAACGACATCCCAATTTCGTCAATTCGACTTTGGTTTACGCACGCGTAAAAGTGTAAATTTTGCCGAGCAAACGATTAAAACCGCCGGTATTGTTCGTGGCGGGTTACATCAGCGCCCTGAATATAATTTACCCTTAGTTGGTGATGTACCAACATTAGTGGACTTCCCCGCGGATATCTGGCCACAAGATACCAATATTGCCCAGTTACAAGCAGATCTTGTCGATTTATTCACCACAGATTTTGAACGGACTATGTGGCATATCCAGTTGCCTAACCGTGCTGAGATTGAAGTGGTATTTGACCAAGGTATGGCGCGTAGTGGTGACAATAGCTACCCTATTTGTGAAATTGAATTAGAGTTGGTGCGCGGCAATATTGATGATCTCTTTACGCTAGCTCAGCAGATCAGCCAATTAAATAACGTGCGTTTGGGTAATGTCAGTAAAGCAAAACGTGGTTATCAACTCGCAGGTTTATATAATCCCAAAATTAAGCCGCTGGTGTTAACGATGCCGAAACGCGAAGAAGAAACCTTAGCCGATATCTTTTTAACGACACTGACTCAAAGTTATGCGCATTGGCAACATCATGAACAGATGTATTTGGAAACTCAGGATATCGATGCACTTGCTGAAGTATTAGTTGGGGTCACCTTGATCCAACAGACAATGCAAACTTATATTAATATCTTGCCTGAGATAGCCCTTAAACAGACGGAATTAAATTGGCTGCAACAACAACTATCAGATGTTGATCGTGCGACACAATTGCAACATGTGCTGACCAATAATGGCCAACTGATCCGTAAATTTCCAGAACATAAGCGCATTAGCAAAGAGTTACACGCACTGCAAAGCAGTTATATTGATTTTACCGAAATTGAAACACTGTTTAATAGTTCAAGATATGCCTGCATTATGCTGTCTGTTAGTCAGCTACTAAGCCAAGGTTTAAGCAGTGTTAAACTTGATAGTGGCAATATACTGTCATTTTCAAATAGCCACTTACAAGCAAGTTGGCAAGATGTACTTGATTCGCCCTTATCTGAAGTGCAATTAGATGCCGCAGGTTATTTGCAGCTGCAGACAAAATTAAAACAAAATTTGTTAATCGGGCACTGTTTTAGCCATCATTATTTATCAGAATATCGTGATAAATTCCGTTTACCTTGGCAAGATATTTTGCAGGGCATTGAGGATTTGGCGGTATTGGATATGTTGATGATCGTTGTACGGCAACAACCGGAAGCGATAGCGTTGCAAATTAATAAGCTGCTTGTACGTCGTCAGCATTCATTACTGGATGCGATGGAGCAAACACGGCATCAGGCATTAACCATGCGCCCATATTGGCTAGAAGAATAAGCAAATGGCAATCAGTGGCATGTGGATGTCACAGTCACTGATTATCGATTACTGATAGTTGATAGCTCATCCTCTCACCCCATAGGGCGAGATACGAATGAGTACCGATAAAGCCTAGTTTGTCTGGTTATTCTGAAAATTTTACCAGATCTTCAATCACTAACTTTTTGATTTCTAATTGCTGCTCTGGCTGTAAACCATATTTTTCAGCTAACTCAATATAATCTTGGTTGTTTAGCGACACGGTCAGACGCGGTCTTTTCGGGCGTTTATTCACGGTTAGACCGAGAATGTCGCGGATCTGTTCTGATGGGCTTAAGTTATGATCTAGTGCCGCTTTTCGGATCTTGTATTGGATCTTTTCATCCATATCAAATGCTACCTGAACCGCTTTCATCGCCTTCTGGGATGACTGCCACTTTTCCGGTAACTCACGTGATTTAACCATTTTTAATCTGCCTTGTACTGTGTTTATGCTATTGGCCAGTATCCGCTAATACTGTCATTACCAAGCTGTACGGTCAAGTACACATCTGTATCACCGTTATTATGCACCATAATATCGATTAGTTTGTTTTCTTTCGCGTCATGTAAGTGATAAAACTCAAACTCCCGGCCTGGGTTTTCATCGGTAAATTGCGACGGCGCTGAGGTTCTAAAGTCGGTTCTATGGTGATAGCCGACTGTGGCAATGTCTTGCTGGTAATAACGCTCGGCATGCCAATCGCCTAATGAAATAGGCAGCTGGCTAGGTAACTCAGTAAAACCTTCTTCAAATACATCACTGAATAAGTCTAAATCAAATAATTGTGAGACTTCTTCACGCGTGAGTTCCAGACTTAGTTGGAAATTGTTGTGGTCGTGACCTGGCAGTGATAACCAAACATAGGTCTGCTGTTCACCTTGCAGTTTAAAGCGCGGGTAATGTTGGTGCTCAAACTCCAGCGTTTCAATCGCGATCACTTCAAATTTTTGCTGGCGCACTTCACTGGGTAAGGTGAAACTGTCGCTAAATTCGATAATATCACCAAGAATTAACTTACTGACGTGGTTGAGTTCGCGGGCTGGGGTTGTTGCTGCGGATTTTTTAAATAATTTTTTGAAGAAGCTCATTATTATTCCTGTCATATAGCGGAATGACAAAAAGGAACAGCACGTTTTCACGTAGGCTGCTCCGATTAAAAATTAATGGCGTTGTTGATACGCCATTAATGTTATGGCTGTGCTGTGATCAGTCTATCTCGTTATTAAGTTTAGCTATTTTGCTTGGCTTTTAAACGTTCTAGTACCGAGTTAGCGTTGCTTTGCTGCTGGCCTATGCCTGCTTCAGCTAATTTCGCTTTTAATGATTGGTCGCTGCCTTCGGCATGTAATTCATCAGCGGCAACCATACGATCATCAAAATCTTGCTGTTTTTGTTTAATACGCTCTAGCGAGTCTTTGGCGCTGAGCAGTTTTGAATTGCTGGCGCTAAAGTTATCAGTGATCGCAGATGTCGCTTTTTGTACGCTATCTGTGGTCTTAACCATAGTTAATTGGCGTTGGTGCTCGGCCAATTGGCGTTCACTTTTCTTCACTAAATCTTTTAATTTAGTGGCGCTGCTCGTAAAGCTATCTAGGTTTTGCTGTTGTTCGATAACTTCTTGCTCTAACTGGGCAATTTTTTCAGCGACTTCTAATGCTAGGGCTTCGTTACCAGCATTTAATGCTTGTACCGCATAACCTTCGTGTTCTGTTAAGTTCGCTTTAACGCGCTCAAGTTCACGGCTTGATTGCATTTGCTTTGCCATTACGTCAGTTAAATTACGCTTCGCATTGGTTAAATGAGTTTCGGCATCACGAATTTCTTGTTCAAAAATACGCATTGAGTTTGCATCCACAATACCTTCACCTACTTCACGGGCGCCACCACGGATTGCGGTCATAATTTTCTTAAAAATGCTCATAAACTTCTCCTTCGAAGTAGGGGTTAAACTAAATAATCTGATAATTCAGTGATAACTTCGAGACTATTATCACTTAATACAACTAATTCGTGCTCGACATCGGCGATGGTTGACTGTACTGACAGTGCACCATAAACCACATACATATCACCGATTTTAGCAAATGATGACAGTGGCATTGGGATGTTAAGTTCTAACATCGACTCTAGCATTTCGACACGTTTTTCTGTTTTAACTTCGTTTTCGCCCCATAAATAAGCAATACAAAGAATTTGCTCATCAGTGACTGAAACAAAAATTGGAATTTCTTCACGGCCTTCAACGTCGACGCGTAGTACATCAACATCACCAGAAATTGGGGTACAGTCAAACTTATAACCTGTGTCAGACTTGTCGCCAAGATCATTAAGATAATTTGCAATTTTATGTATGTTCATCTGGTTCCTATTTGACATATTATGTCTAAGTAAGTTTAACTTTAAGCCTCAAGACATAATATGTCAAGTGGCTTGCGCTTAATTTATACTATTTTATAGCGTTTCTATATATACCGATTACTTTGTTTGGTCTTGCTACTAACAGAAAGTTCATTGTTATTAATAAACTAACTTCTATCTATTAGCGTATAGAGATTAAATTAATAATGCCATCAGGATGAAGGCGATTGATAAATTGATTGCCATATCCATCGCGGCGACGCCAACGTTATTTTGTAAGTCCACTTCTTTATTAATGTTCACGCCATTGAGAATTATTTTTTTGGCGATGATGGCAAGGATAGTAAAGGTGGTCAGCATCACAAAGCTAAACAGCACCCACGAACCTAATGTGGTCATGAGATTGGCAGTATCATAATAGATATAGTTGCTAGCTATCGTTACCGCGATCGCAACACCAATAAGATAACCACCATGACGCAATGCCACCGCAATATTATTATCTTTAAAAGCCTGCTGCATGGTAGTACCGAGGTTGCCGCGTGAATAACGGTGTTCGCGGTAACGGGTCATGAGTAACATAATAGTTTGAGAAATAAGGAAACCGCTGAAGATGGCGATGAAGGTGATGAGTTCTAAACCTTCAGCCCAGACTAATGTTGAACGAATAATAATGGCCGTGGCAATTGCGGCACAGGCATCGACAATCGCCACTGCGACATTACGCTGGGCAATTTCGGCATTTTTATCGAGTTTATTGAGTGATACGCGGTCATGGATCCAGCGTCCCAGTTTGATTAATACTAATCCGGCGAGACCATAAAGGCTCATACCTAATATTTCGATGGGTAGGGTTGCGGCTTTCTCCCCGGAAATAGCCCCTGAAAGCACGATGCCTAAACCAAAAATGGCGCCCGCTAAACTAATACCAAAAGCAAAATTGTCACGCTTGGCCAGTTCATCTATGGTATCTATGTTGTCGACAGCACCGGTAAAAAAGCGCATTGCGGATAAAAATGCTAAGGCGATGATGAGGTCGACAAGTAAAAACAGCAACAGGTCCGACGATAAGATAGTTTCAAAAACAGACATTAAAGGTTACCTTCTTTTACGATTTTAGCTGCCATAATCTCTTACTAATGATAAATTAATATCGCTAAGTAATAGCATGTAAGGCATAGCATGTCTATATGTGCATTGTTGATATAAACAGTCGATTTAAATTGTTGAATTAATTGGATCTCAAGCCTTAATTATATGGATGTCGTTTATGAGTACAGAATGTCAAATTGTTGATGTATTAGCGGATACAGGAAGTATGTATTGGCAGCGTTGGTGTGAGCGTAATGAGGCTGATTTGGCCTTGTTGTCTGCTGAACAAATTGCGCAGAGCCAACGGGTATTTTCGTTAAGTGATTTCATTGCGGAAAGCTGTATTAACAATACTGGCTTACTTAACGATATTTGGCAGTCTGGATTACTCTTACAGGCATCCCGTACTGCACAAGTCGAAGCACATTTAAGTGAGCAGTTAACGGCTTGTGATTCTGAACCGGATTTATTACGTACGATACGAAAATTTCGCCGCTTTCATATGTGCATTATCGCTTGGCGAGAGCTATTACAAACTGCTCAGTTAACGGAAAGTTTAACTCACACCTCTCACCTTGCTGACAGTTTAATCGAAGGTGCCTTGGACTGGTTATATCAACTGCAATGTAAAGAGCAGGGTACACCTGTTAATCCTGACGGCGTGAAGCAGCAGTTGGTTATTTTAGCCATGGGTAAGTTAGGCGGCGGTGAACTGAATTTCTCATCTGACATCGATCTTATTTTTACCTACCCTGAAACAGGTGAGACTGTCGGGGCTGGCCGTACGGTGGTGAACCAGAAGTTCTTCCAGCGCTTGGGGCAACGATTAATTGCCGCACTACACCAAGTCACTGCCGATGGTTTTGCTTATCGTGTTGATATGCGTTTGCGTCCGTTTGGCGATTCGGGTCCCTTGGTCATGAGCTTTAATGCGTTTGAAGAATATTATCAGAACCAGGGGCGAGATTGGGAACGTTATGCCATGGTTAAAGCCCGTGCTTTGGGTGGTAATGCAGAAACCAGAGTTGAATTAGAGAAAATACTCCGTCCGTTTATCTACCGTCGTTATGTGGATTTTAGTGCCATTGATGCGCTGCGTAATATGAAAGCCATGATTAAAGCGGAAGTACGCCGTAGAGGCTTGAAAGATAATATTAAGCTGGGCAGTGGTGGCATTCGAGAAGTGGAATTCGTGGCGCAAACTTTTCAGCTTATTCGCGGTGGGCGTGAACCGGTATTACAAATTAAGTCCTTGTTAGCGACGCTGAAAGTATTGCAGTCGATTGGTGAGATCTCAGCTGAGAGTTATACCGTGCTTAGCGAGAGTTATTGTTACTTGCGCCAAGTAGAGAATATTCTTCAGCAAATAAATGATGCGCAAACGCAAACCTTGCCGCAGTCGGAATTAGACCGCAGTCGTTTAATTAGTGTTTTAGGTTATCCTGATTGGGATAGTTTTTATGTGCATGTGAATCAAGTCATGGCCGCTATCAATCGCGAATTTAGTCAGGTGATTGGTGGTGAAGATGATGATAACGAAGAGTCACAACCGGCGTTAGATTTATGGCATTTGGAGCTATCAACGGATGAAGTGGTCACCTTATTGGCTGAATATGGTTTAACCCAACAAGATGGACAAGATTTTGCTCGCGACTTAAATCATTTTAAAAGCGATTATGCCCGCAAAACCGTGGGCCCTCGGGGTCGACAAACGATAGAAAAATTATTGCCTAAACTGCTGTTTTCGATCCTTAAAGCGGATGAGCCTGTGGCTTTGTTACCGCGTATTATTGCTTTGTTATTAAAGATCTTAAATCGAACTGCGTATTTAGAATTGTTAGCCGAAAATGACTTAGCATTGACCCAGTTATTACGTCTATGTGGTGCAAGCTCTATGGTGGCGAAGCAGTTGTCGAGTCACCCGATTTTATTAGATGAACTATTGGTGCCATCACATCTATACCATCCAACGCCGCTGCATCAATACCGCAGTGAATTGCGTCAGTTTATGCTGCGTATTCCCGAAGAAGATCACGAGCAGCAATTAGAAGCCTTACGTCAATTTAAACAAACTCAATTACTGCGTATTGCTGCCGCTGATATTGCCGGTGAGTTAGCGTTAATGAAAGTGAGTGATCACCTGACTTGGTTAGCGGAAGCTGTGATTGATAACGTGGTCAATCTAGCATGGCAACAGCTAGAAGAGAAACACGGTGTACCGCACAATGTCGTCGACACGGGTGAGAAAGGCTTCGCTGTCGTTGCTTACGGTAAGCTCGGTGGTATCGAACTGGGCTATGGATCTGATCTGGACCTGGTATTCATTCATAATTGTGAGACTGCAGGTATGACCAACGGCGCAAAAATGATTGATAGTCGTCAGTTCTACCTACGTCTCGCGCAACGTATTATTCATATCTTTAGTACCCGCACCAGTACTGGTATTTTGTATGAAGTGGATATGCGCTTACGTCCATCGGGTAACTCAGGGGTTCTGGCTTGCCCGGTATCGCGTTTCTTGGATTATCAGAGTAAAGAAGCATGGACCTGGGAGCATCAGTCATTAGTGCGTACGCGTATTGTGTATGGTGATAAATTAATTCAAAAGCGCTTTAACGAGGTCAAACGCAGCATTCTTGCTAAACCGCGTGATACCGCCGAATTGCAAAAACAAGTAGTAGAAATGCGCTTGAAAATGCGTAACCATTTACTTAACGCCAATGCCGAACAATTTGATATTAAGCAATCAGCAGGTGGTATTACCGATATTGAATTTATGATGCAGTATATAGTGTTAAATCATGCGGCGCAGATACCCAAGCTGCAGTTGTGGCCTGATAATGTCCGAATTATTAGCCGTTGTGTGGCTGAAGGTTTAATGAGTGAAGCATTGGGGGCGGATTTAACCACTAGCTATTGCCAAATGCGTGATGAGATCCACCGACTTAATTTATTAGGTAAAAAGGGGATTGTTGCCAATAGTGAATTTACGGCGCAACGCAAAGTCGTGACGGACTATTGGCAGCAGTTATTTGCGGTCTAAACGAAAGCTATAACTAAAAAAAGCGATTGCTGCGGGCATTAATTTTGCCGTTAGCCATCGCTTTTTTAGTTTCACTACTTAGTTGTTTTACTTATATACCAGCTTACTTATACAAGCTCGGCTCACCTTCTGGGCGGGTTTTAAAACGGCGATGCAACCACATGTATTGTGGTACCTGCTCTAAAATAGATTGCTCACATTCTTTATTACAGCGCTTGGCATCTTCAACCTCATCACCTGTGGGGAAGTTTTCTAATGGTGCACGAATGGTTAGCTTGTAACGGCCATCTGGTAGACGGCAAGAAGATGCTGGGTAGGTTTTGGTATTGTTACCTGAGGCAAACAACGTAGTACCGGTAATGGTACAGGCTTTATCAACCGCGAAGAAGGGTACAAATACGCTGCGACGAGGACCATAATCATGATCCGGGGCATACCATAGTGGTTCACCTTCATCGAGTACACGTAACATGCCTTTGATATCTCGGCGATTGATTAAGGCTTTATTTGACAGCGTTCGACCACGGCATTGTAAATATTCCATCAATGGATTTTTGTTCGGACGATAGATAGCATAGGCTGGTCGCAATAAACCAAAAATACGCGCTGATATTTCCAGCGATAAAAAATGCGAACCCAAGATCAGCATACCGTTACCATCCGCTTTAGCTTGGTCGATATGCTCTTGACCTTCGATAACCATATTTTGCTTAATGCGCCAATCTGGCCAGAACCAGGCGTTGGCAGTATCAATAACGGCTAAACCGGTATACTCAAAATTTTCTTTTGCTAACGCAGTGATTTCGGCAGCCGATTTATCTGGAAAACTTAGGGCTAGGTTTTGTTGCGCTGTTTTTAGACGCTTAGGTACAATTTTAGCGACCAACCGGCCTAACGCACGACCCAGTACATTTTGCACCGAGCTTGGTAATAAGGATATAAACCACAAAACAGTGGCGGCGAATAGTAATGGCCAGTGTTTAGGATGCAGAAATCGCCCTTCAAATTTGGTATTTTCTTTGCTTACCATGGGGCTGTTGGTTTTATTTTTGTCTGTCATGGAAAAATCTCATTCGCGCGAGTTAATATTACAAATACAATTAAGCGTATGATATAAATTCGTTTAATTGGTTTTCGTTTGGCTGTTACAGAAAGTTTTAGCTATAAAAAAGGCGACACATATGGTCGCCTTAATATTCTGTGTTACGTTGTATTTAGTTGCTCGTTTCTAACCCAGCATTGACTAAATTAATATCTTCAGCGTTCAACGTACCAGCGGCTTGTTTTAACTGTAACATACTAAGGATGTAGTTATAACGTGATGCGGACAATGATTGCTTCGATTGGTATAAACTCTTGGTTGCGTTCAATACATCGATAATTGTACGGGTACCAACACCAAAACCAGCTTCTGTTGCCTCTAATGCACTTTCAGACGATTTAACTGTTTGCTCATAAGCTTTAATCGAGCTTAAGCCAGCTGTAACATTGTTATAAAAAGTACGAATTTGGGTTTGTACTTCACGGCTGGCTCTGGTTAATTGCTCTTGGCTTGCTGTTACCTGGTAAGCGGCTTGTTTCTCTGTCGAGGTTACCGCGCCACCTGTGTATAGCGGCATGCTAAATTCGATGCCGACATTAGCAGAAGACACTGTGCTTTCAGCATCTATACCACTGCTATTATCATCACCGTAGCTACTGTATTGGGCGCCAGCATTTGCCACTAAGTTCAATGACATGTTATCTGCAGAGCCTGCTAGCTCAACGTTACCTTCGGCAATTTGCTTGGCAATACGTTGGATCTGAATGGATAAGTTTTGGTTATTGGCGGTATCTAACCAGTTATTACGTTGACCGCTTGGTGCTGTAGGGCTAAAACGGTCAGTATTCAGTGGTGAAATATCAGTATGGGTTAAACCGGTAATTTCAGTTAATGATTCGTAGCTATTGGCAAGGGTGTTTTCTGCGTTAATCACTTCTGCTACTGATAAATCAAACGTTGATTGTGCTTCTAATACGTCAGTTTTATCCGTTAGGCCGACATTGTAACGTTGCGTTGTTTGTTCTAATTGACGCTCTACCGCTTCTTTATTACGGTTAGAGAATTCTAAGGTGTCGTTAGCACTTAATACGCTGAAGTACGCATCAGAGACACGTAAAATCAGACTTTGCAGTTCAGCTTGCACAGCAAGTTCACTTTGTTCTGCTTGTTTGGCAGCTTGGCTAACATTAATGAAATTACTTTCTTCATATAATGACTGGGTTAAACCAATGCCAACTGAGCTAGTTAACGCATTGCCGTTTGCGGCTGAAGTAGTTTTGTAGTCACTTGTAATGCCGTAACCCAAATCAGCACTTAGGCCAATTTGTGGTAAGTTAGCGGCTTCTTGTTCAGTAATCTTCTCTAGTGCTGCATCACGGTTTGCTTGTGCTTCTAAGTAAAGAGGATCTTTGGTCAAGGCTTGTTGAAATATTTGCTGTAAATTATCAGCACTTGCTGAGTGTGCAAAAAATGCCAGACCGCAGGCTAGAAGAATTTTATTAAACTTCATTGGTGGTTACCTTAAGTGTAAATAGTTGCCGTTATGAATTCGCATAACAATAAGTAATGATAACTGCTTAG
>Ga0209396_1006525_pt1 | contig 10663 bp, 8 predicted proteins | sample GOMGulsemesocosm_6_FD_184638 | JGI IMG/M metagenome (GOLD analysis project Ga0209396, IMG submission 184638) | Methane-oxidizing microbial communities from mesocosms in the Gulf of Mexico - GOM8C Gulf of Mexico (SPAdes) (version 2) | ecosystem: Environmental > Aquatic > Marine > Cold seeps... | reverse complement strand
GTTAATTTGAACCGCAACTTTTAAAGTTGAATTAGTTGAATTAGTTGAATTAGTTGAATTAGTAGGCATATTACTCGTTAGCATTAAAGACAAAACGATACATATTAGTAAAGCCAATGAAATAGCAGCGAGTAAAAATCGTTTTTCTACATTCTTAATGCCATTAAAAGTTAAAGAAATCCAACTTTCATTTGGCATAGTAAGATTGACTTGAGAAGCTGCTATTTTATGGTTTTGGTAATTCATTTTACGTTTCTTTCATAACTAAACTTTAAACTATTAAACATGATAAATATGTAAGCATTATGGAGAGGGTGTTTCATTGTAAAGGTGGACTTAATTGCCTGCATTTAATTTTAATTCATAATTGCTCCATATTTATAGTGTTCAATATCATCATTGATAATTGAACATATGCCAAAGATGGAAAATAAGATAATCATCCAGAACCGAAACAGAAAAATATATAATTCTTTAATGAATTTGGGTGTGGACTTGAGCTTATCGCAATTAATGACAAGACAAGATATTGAAGTTATGACTGATCTCCCCTCAGTGTTAACTATGATGTGCCATGATCTGTCACTTCAAGTTTCATTTCGTAAACAAATTGAGTTAGCATTAGAAAGTTATACAGCACATTAAAAGTGGCAAGTTATGGAACATATATTAATAGTTGAAGATGAAATCGAAATTGCAAACCATTTGGCGCGTTTTTTTCATGCATCAGGTTTTACCACAACTCACTTAAAAGATGGGTTGGATGTTATCTCTACGGTAAAACAAACTGCACCAAGTTTAGTAATACTCGATGTCATGTTGCCCGGTAAAGATGGATTTACTTGTTGTAAAGAAATTCGCACCTTTTCTGAAGTGCCTATCATCATGCTTACTGCAAAAGTTAGCGAAGTTGATAGGCTTGTGGGTTTAGGTGCCGGGGCTGATGATTATGTATGTAAGCCATTTAGTGCCCCAGAATTGGTGATGCGCGTTAAAGCGATTTTAAAACGTACCAAAAGCCAGCCTCTTTCTAAAACATTGGTTGTTGATAAAGATAAACAACTGGTTTTGTATAAAAATGTAAAAGTTAACTTAACTGCTTTAGAGTACGCATTATTTTTATTGTTATTTAACTCACCTGAGCGAATTTATTCACGAGAACAAATAATCGATTTAGCTTATCCAGATTTACGGGATATCACAGATCGTGCAATAGATAGTCATATCAAAAATATCCGTAAACGCTTCAAGCAAGTAGGAGCTGAAGAAAAGATAATAGAATCAGTGTATGGCGCTGGATATAAACTGGTATTACCTTAGTGCGATTCTATTTTATAATTTTGTTATTATTTTCTTTTTCTGTTTTAGCTCAAAATGATCTATCACAGCAAATAGAGCGTGCTTTTAAACATCACGATAATAATATTAAAGTTTCTCAATTAAAATCACTCGATAACAAAGTATTTATACAAGCCGATTATAAAATTAAAGCCCGATATTTAAGGTTACTGTCTCGTAGTTTAAGAGATATATCTGAGTTTAAACAAGCCCATATTACAATTGATCGCGCTATTAAAATCGTTAAAAATCATCAAAGTAAACTCGAATTTGGCAAGCTAGCCCATACCAAAGGTGTTATATATTTAAAAGAGTCAAATTATCACACTGCAATAAAATGGCTTTCGCAAGCTAAAACCATATATAAAGAGTCTGGCACATTTGATGATGAAGTTAATGCCACTAGACGTATGGCAAGCGCTTATAAAAAAACTTCTCAATATAGTGTCGCATTGAAGATTTTAAACCCTTTATTGTCTAGAGGGGAAGAAATAGTTGATAAGATAGAGTTAGCACATTTAATTGGTACTATTGCCAGTGTTTATGTTGATTTACAACTTTTACCTGAAGCCTTAGATTTAGAGCTTAAAGCTTTAAAAATCCTTAAAGATGAAGGTTTTAATAAAAATCAGCGTGCTGGAAGTTATTATGCGATTGCTGAGTTATACCGACAGTTAGAAGACTTTGATTCAGCTAAAATTTATTTTAGCAAGAGTTTAGAGCTTGATATAGAATCTGGAAACCGCAGTTATATTGGCCATAGCCAAGTTAAAATGGCACAAGCAACGCTAGGCTTAAACCAAATAGAACTTTCTTTAGATTATGCAACACAAGCATTAAATACCTTTAGTGAAATAAACAGTATAAGAGATCAAGCTTGGGCTAAGTCAAATATCGCATTAGCTTATGCAAAAAATAAACAATTCAAATTAGCTGAAAAATATTTTGAGCAATCATATCAGGTTATTAGTAAACGCGAAGGCGATAACAGTTTACTATCTTCTATTTTATATAATTTAAGTGAAATGAAGTTCAACTTACAAAAATATAATGAAGCAAGAAAGTTTGGCTTAGAATCTTTAAACTTATTAGTAAAAACGCCATATCTAAAATATAAAGTTAAAACATTAGAAGTATTAGTTAAGGTTGAAACTCAAAATCAAAACTTTGAACAGGCATCAGATTATCAAAATTTACTTTTAAATGCTTTAAAAAAGCTTAATACCACAGTTTATAATAATAGGCTGAGCATACTACAGAACTCACTCGATACAGTTCATAAAGACTTAGCTATTAAAGAATTAGAGCTAGATAAAAGCCATAAACAAACCTTATTAGACCAAAATAAACTGCGAAATCAGATCACTATTTTAATTTATTCAATCATAGTAATACTGTTATTAGGCTTAATTTTAAAGCTTTGGAATAAACGTAAAATAATCAAGTTAGAAAAGCGCTTATTAGCTGAGTCTATGGAGCGAAAAAAAGCTTTATTCTCAGATATCTCCCATGATTTACGAACCCCATTAACAGTTTTAAAGTTACAGTTAGAATCTTTAGAGTTTGATTTAGTGAATGATAAAGATGCGGAATTTAGAAGCATGCATGAAAAAATAAATCAATTAAATCAACTGGTAAGTGATATTAATGAACTTTCACGTATGGATAACGATTCAATAAATATAATAAAAGAACCATTTAAGTGTAAGTTTTTTATTTCTGGTTTTTCAAATGAATTTAAATCGTTAGCAAGTGAGTTTGATTATACCGAGGAGATAATACTTGATGATAATGTGATGTTGCTTGCTTGTAGAAAGAAAATCCAACAGGTGTTAGCCAATTTAGCTTCAAATTCGATAAAATATACTGATGTCCCAGGTCGAATACATTTTTCATGTAAACAAAAGCATAATAAAATAGTTTTAAGTGTTTCAGATGCTTCACCAGGTGTGCCAAAAAAGTCTCAGGAAAAAATTTTTGAGCGTCTATACACAGAGGAAGCTTCCAGAAATAGAGATTTAGTTGGCAGTGGTTTAGGTTTAGCTATTACTAAAAGTATTATCGAAATGCATGATGGTTCTATTAAGGCTAAAGAAAGCCGATTGGGTGGCCTTAAAGTGATAATTACTTTACCTTTATATAAAAATGAAACGCAAACCATAAGTAATATCTGATTTTAACAGTATTAATAAGTCACGAAATTACTTATGATCTTTTTTTTACATTATTGAATTGAATGAAGTGACAGAACAAAAAATTTTTATTATTGGCCTGCCTCGTACAGCGACTACAAGTGTTTGTGTGGCAATGTTAGAGTTAGGTTTTAAAACAGCTCATACTGCATATACCAATCAGTCAATGGAGACTGCACAAGTGATTGCTGATACGCCAATATTCTGTGATTATCAAAAACTTGATATTGAATTTCCTGGCGCTAAATTTATTTATCTACAGCGTGATTCTACAGTTTGGATCCCATCTATTAGACAACTGTTAGCACGTATGCATAAAAACTTACAACGTACAGATGGTGGTTTTAATCCAACGCTAAAGCGATGTTATAACGATGTGTTTTCTCCTCTAACACTTGATAATATTGAAAAAGACGAGTTTTTACAGTCATGTTATGAGCGTCACCAACAAGGTATTAATGAATACTTTAAAGGTAGAGAGCAGGACTTACTAACAATTGATGTAAGCACTCAAAATAGCTTTCAATCGTTATTAACTTTTTTAGAAATAGATGCTTCACAAACGCAATTAACTGGATTTGAACGCATTAATATGGGCGGTAAAGTGACGGCTTGGAAACAAATCAAAAGTCCATTAAAAATAGAAGCCACTCAAAAAGGAAAAGTTGATAGAGTAAGGCCATATTAACTTAAAATCTTTTGATATATATTTATAATAAAAACGCTGTCGATTAATTAAATTTAAACAAACTCTTTTTAAGCGTTAAAAACACAGGTAAAATTGCGTTTTATATTAGTAATTTTTCTGTGGCTTTAACATGTTTGAATTAAAATACGATACACCTTTTGAATGGACCGAAGCGGTTCTTGCTGATTTTGATAGTTTTTTGCAAGATCACGCATCAGCAGAGAAAAAAGCTTCGGGTATGGCAACATCTATGCTGTCTCATTACCCTAATCGAGAAACGCTAGTAAGAACCATGACTGATCTGGCTATAGAAGAGTTATTTCACTTTAAAGAAGTACTTAAATTATTGACCAAAAAAGGTCTTACGTTAGGTAATGATAAAAAAGACACCTATATCAAAGAAATGCGCGGTATCTTCCGTGGTGATCCAGACCAGTTCTTTTTAGATAGGTTACTGTTAGGTGCTGTTATTGAAGCGAGAGGCTGTGAACGCTTTGCTCTTGTCGGTGAAGCATTGCCAGAAGGCAAAGAAAAGCAGTTTTATGTTGAAATAGCCGCCTCTGAAGAAAAACACAAAAACTTATTTGTAGAATTAGCTTATGAGTATTTTGAGAAACCAGAAGTTGATGAAAGATTAGAAGAAATTTTAATTCATGAAGCAAAAGTATGTGCAAAACTGCCACATAGAGCTGCATTACACTAAACTTTAGGTATATAAAGGGATAAAATGAATATCGTTGCTGGTTTTTCGCAAATTAATCAAATTTTTAATGAGCGGTTTAACGCTTCTTATAAACAGTTTGAGGAAATTACAACTAAAATCAATCAGCACAATATTGAAATTGTTACGCTCACAATAGATCCTTTATCTACAGATTGGCACAGCCCAGAAAAAGAAAATCATTTTCGTAGTGGTTGTGCGCCAATATTAGCCATTAAGCGCGCTCAAGATCTTATAGAGTCAGGTGAGCATGCTGTGATAATCAGCGGTGAAGAACCATTAAAGTCAGGTTATAGTAAAGCGCAACGCCATAAACTGATGGCTATCTATAATGATGAAACTAGTATCTCTCAACTTTACAACGATTTAGCGCATAAATTTATAGATCATCACGATAGTAGCAAAGAAGACTTTTTAAACTACGCAGATCATTTGTTTCAAAATCATAGTAAAAGTCATCAATTGGCTATGACCGAAGGCCGAGCACACTTTGAACCACCAGAGCCTAAATGGTTTAATCAAGTAACTGATTTATTTAGAGGTGTTGACTGTGCCAATCCTTTAGTGGATTTCACTGGTAAATTACTCTTGTGTAGTGACCAGTTGATTTCAAAGTTATCGGTTGATAAAAAGTATTGTGTAAAAGTAAAAGGCGTTGGTTTAGGTTTATTGGATATTGATGAACCAAAAGCCTTATCTCAAATAGTTAAGTACGATCATTTAGCATATGCGTATGAAACAGCTTGTAGCCAAGCTAACTTAGACTTTAATCAATTAGTACATGATGAAAAGGCTTTAATGAAAGTTTATACCTGCTACCCCGTTGTACCTATGGCGTTTTTACTTAATACTGGATTAGTCGACACAATTGAACAGATCCCCAACTTTTTATCTAAACATCTACTGACACTAAGCGGCGGTATGAACTTAGCGAGAGCGCCTTGGAATAACCCCGCTTTATTTGGTTTGATTGAAATGTATCAGCAACTAAAAGAGACCGGAATGAACTATGGTTTAGTTCATGGTAATGGTGGTATCGGGTATCGACAAGGGGTTGCAATTTTAGCCACACAATGATGCTTAAGGTATTATTAATCACTTTATATACATTTCTACCAATATTCTTTTTTAAACTCATGCCCCTAAGTTATTAAAGCTTACCTCTACTTTTATTTTGATCTGAGTCAATAAATACGTGTTTTTACTTAACATCTTGTATTTTATGTATGTTTTTCAAACGATAATTACATTTGATAACATAAATCTAATTGCAAATGATAATAATTTTCAATAGGATTCGCTTGTTGGTTTTTAACTGAACTTATTCTAGGATTATTATGAAGTATTCAACATTATTTTTAGCGCTTAGCGCTGCCTTATCAGCTCCTTTAGCACAAGCAACCGATAAAAAAATTGAAGTTATTGAAGTTCAAGGTTCTTATTTTAATGATTATAAAATTGATGATGCAAATGGTGCCATGCGCACAAATACTTCATTATTAAATACAGCACAATCAGTGACTGTGATCCCAGATACAATCGTAAATGAGCAATTGGCTACCACTTTAGGTGAAGTTTTACTTAATGATGCCAGTTTAACGGCAGGCTCTAAGCAGAGAAATAGAGAAGTATTTAATTTACGTGGTTTTACTTTAAGTTCGTCAAACGGTTATTTAAGAGATGGTCATCAACATTGGTCGCATTATCAACAGCCAATTGAAACACTTGAAAGTGTAGAAATAATTAAAGGTCCATCTAGTATTTTATATGGTCAATCTGCACCAGGTGGTTTAGTTAATATGGTAACTAAAAAGCCAACCGCTAAAACAATTTTAAATGTGGGTGCTGATTTTGATGGAGAAGGTTCAACACGTTTTGTTTTAGATGCGGGCGGTGCACTTAATGAAGATGAATCTTTAAGGTATCGTGGTGTATTAGTTAAGCAAGATGTCGACTACTCACGTGAATATCAAAATGATGAGCAAAGAGAACGAGATCGCTTTTTAGGTGCTGTTGTTGTTGATTATGATTTATCAGATAACGCTTTAGTAAGATTTCACTACGATCGTACCGACGATAAAGCAGGGCTAGATACAGGCGCTTGGTTAAATAGTGATGGTGATGTAATCGGCGATGATAAAACAATACGCGATATGTCATGGGCTTTTACTGATATCACTGTTGAAAATATGGGCTTTGATGTTAGCTACTTTTTAAGTGAGCAATGGCAAGTAAAACTAGGTTATAACGAACAAAACTTTAGTCGCCAGCGTTTTGAGTCTTCACCTAAAAAACCAAGTGACTTTGTAGAAGGCGATAGTTACACATCAAAACCTTATGATAGATTTGATGATTGGCAATTTAAAACCATGTTTGCTGATTTTATAGGCGAGTTTGAACTGGCTGGCATGGAACATCAGTTGTTAATTGGCGCAAACTCATTAGATTATTATTATGGGCAGCTAAAAACAAATGGTGACAGCTTTGAATACCAAGCAGGTATGAATGAAGCTGCGCGTCCGGATATTACATATAAAACGGATGACTCTTTATATACCAGCGAATATGATTATTACGGTATTTATGTACAAGATTTAGTGACAGTAAATGAGCAATGGCAAGTATCATTTGGTGGTCGTTATGATAAACAAAATAAAAAAGGTGCGGATAATGAATCTTTTGTACCTAAGCTTGGCGTGCTTTATCATCCATTAGATACAGCGACACTCTATGCGAGTTACTCTGAAGGGTTTGAACCTCAAGGTAGTGAGACATTAAATGATGATAAAGATAAAAATAATGGCATGAAGCTAGATGCTGTTACTTCAAAGCAGCTTGAAATTGGTGCTAAATGGCAGTTATTTGATGAGCGTTTATTATTAACGACTGCTTTGTTTGATATCAGTAAAACGGGTAGCTTAATTACAGAGAACTTAGAAAATAATCCTGAATTTGATACGATCACGACACAATCTGGTGAGCAACGTCATAAAGGTTTTGAATTTGCGGCACAAGGTGCTGTAAATGATAAATTATTTGTAATGGCATCAAGTGCATATTTAGACGCTAAATATGAAAAAGATGAAAGCTATGCAGGTAATACGCCTGTTGATGCGCCAAACTGGTCTGCTTCTTTATGGTCTCGATATGAGCTTAATGATGCATTAGCTGTAAATGCGGGCTTATTTTATGAAGGTGAGCGTTTTGCAAATACCAGTAATACGATCACGAAAGAGGGTTATGCAAGAGTAGATATTGGCGCGACTTATAAAATGTCATTAGGTCAAAAAGATATCAGTTTTAGATTTAATGTTGAAAACTTATTTGATGCTGAATATTTAGCGGGTGGCGGTGATTCAAATGTCACAATAGGTGAAGGCACTAACTTCCGCCTAGCAGCGCAATTTAGTTTGTAACTTATAGATTAAACAAAATTAATTTAAAAGCACTTAATTTATATTAAGTGCTTTTTTTTTGCTTTTAGCGACTAAACTATGAATAAAATAGAGGAAATTTTATGACTAGTCGCGTTTTAACTGTGATGTTTACAGATATAAAAGGTTTTACTGATCGCACATCAAAAACTTCTAGAGAACAATTATTATCTCTGTTAGACGCCCATGAACAACTTTTACTGCCTATAGCACATAAATTTAACGGTCACTTAGTTAAAACTTTAGGTGATTCTTTACTACTCACATTTGAATCACCCACAAATGCGGTTTTATGTGCCATGTTAATGCAAGAAAAGCTCAGGGAATATAATAACCAACAAAATGAAGACGATTTAATCAATGTCAGAATAGCGATTAACTCTGGTGAAGTCGAAGAGCGAAAAGGTGATATCTTTGGCGAAGCGGTCAATATCGCTGCAAGAATCGAAGGGATCACAGATGCAGATGAAATATACTTTACAGAGTCTGTGTATCTCGCAATGAATAAAGCTGAGGTACCTTCAAGCGAAGTTGGAAAAAGACGTTTAAAAGGCATACCAGAAGCAATTAAAGTATATCGCGTGATCCAAGATCCAAATTCATCAGATTATCAAACCCTATTGCAAAGCTTAAAGAATAATTCGACATCAACTCAAGGTAATGCAAATCCAACAGTCAATACAATTAAGGAAAATAGACAAGTAATAAAGCCTTGGTGGTTTGCTGCTTTGGCAGCCTTATTATTAATAATGATTGGGTTAGTCACATTTGATATTTTTGACCCTTTAGCTAAACCCTTGCAACAGGTCGAGGTAGCAATAAAGGAGAAGTCTTTCGGTTTAGCCTATTCAAGAGCAGATAAATTATATGAACAATACCCAGATGATGAACGTGTTCATCATGTAACTTATTTAATAACAGAAGCTCAAAATGGGCATTTAATCGTTACAGAACAATTTGATAAGGCTATTGAGACAATCAAAAGTGTTAAAAAAATCAGGCCGCATATAAATTTAGATGAATTACATAAACAAACAGTATGGAAAATGGTGCAGACTTATTATCCCACTAATCCATTTGTACGAACTAAATTAAGTGCTTTATTAAAAAATCATCCTGATGATGCTCAACTGCTAAAAAACATTATTGCGTTAATGGGACAAGGTACAAGTAAAGGACCTAGCAACCAGGCTTTGTCGGCTGCAATATTACTCGCAAAGCACCATAAGATAGAAATGACAGAACAAGAGGGTTTAACGCTGCTTGAAGCTATGAGTTATGAGTCAGCCGAACGTGAGCAAGCAGCGAAACTGAGAAAGCTCGTGGCTACTCGATACAAAACTGGTTTTGAGCAAGCGGTTATATGGTTAGATAAAGGTATTGGAGATGAAAGACTCAATAGTTATTTATTATTGGATGAATATGCAGAATTAACTGAACACCAGAGGTTTATTTATCATATAAGAAATATAGAGCAACTATTTACTGCGGATAGACAATTTTTATATCAAAGCATTGGCTGGTTAAATGAACATAAAAAAAATTGGCTCTCCTTTGTAAAAAATACAGCACCATTAAACAACATTAAGGTATTTAATAGCCTACATAATATGGATTCTACTCCAGAGTTTAAACAATTAGCGGCATTATTATCTACAGAGCTATTACCTCTCGTTGAACCTATGTTGTTTGATTGGTTGGATAATGAACGTATTGCATATCGCGTAAATGCTTTTCATATTTTAAACAATAGTCATTCGGCAGATAAAATAGATCTTAATAAGTACCATAAATTAAACCTAACTGAATTTGATGCCTCATACACACCACGTGCTTTTCGTGCTGCAATTGCATATTTTAGTAATAAAGGGCAGTTAGATATTTTACAAAATGCAAAGTCAATCCATCTAAGTTATAACGATTTTGGCCGTTCTCCTTTTAATGCGGAACTAATTCAAAAAGCATTAAATAGTGATAAATGATTTACTCATATTTAATACCAATCCCAATAAATATGTGATCAATCTAAATGGTCTAAATATACCATAGCTGCGTTGCTTTCAATCCCAATAGCCAGCTATTGCTCAATCAAGCGCCTTGCTCTTGAAAATTTATCCTAATTTATATTAGATCACTAACTTAATAGGATTGGTATAATGCTCATTTTAATTATAAAATGCGCCTTTGAGATATATCTATGGGCATTTCGTTAATACTTGCATCTCGGTTTTGCATTAATCCTTCAGAATCAAAATGCCAATTTTCATTGCCATAAGCACGATACCATTGA
>Ga0209396_1006523_pt1 | contig 10664 bp, 6 predicted proteins | sample GOMGulsemesocosm_6_FD_184638 | JGI IMG/M metagenome (GOLD analysis project Ga0209396, IMG submission 184638) | Methane-oxidizing microbial communities from mesocosms in the Gulf of Mexico - GOM8C Gulf of Mexico (SPAdes) (version 2) | ecosystem: Environmental > Aquatic > Marine > Cold seeps... | reverse complement strand
TTTAGCGCATGGCTTTGCGGCCTGTGGTAAGGAAGATAAAACATCTTTACGTGGCATACAACACTCAGATATCGCTATTGTTACCTCTTACAACGATATGCTTAGTGCGCATCAGCCGTATCAAGCGTATCCTGACATCATTAAAGCGGCAGTTAAAGATGCAGGTGGTGTTGCCCAAGTTGCTGCTGGTGTTCCTGCCATGTGTGATGGCGTAACTCAAGGTCAACCAGGCATGGATTTAAGCCTGATGAGCCGTGATGTGATTGCGATGTCAACAGCGATTGGCCTATCTCACAACATGTTTGATGGCGCATTAATGCTAGGTATCTGTGACAAAATTGTCCCTGGTTTATTAATTGCAAGTATGACTTTTGGTCACTTACCAACAGTATTCATTCCTGCAGGTCCAATGCCTTCAGGCCTTCCAAATAAAGATAAAGCACGAGTACGTCAACAATATGCTAAAGGCGAAGTAGACGAGGTAGCATTGCTTGAAGCAGAGTCTGCGTCATATCATTCTGCTGGTACGTGTACTTTCTTTGGCACAGCCAACTCCAACCAGTTAGTGGTTGAAGTGATGGGCTTACATTTACCTGGCGCGTCATTTATAGCACCTAATACTCAGCTTCGTGAAGAATTAACTAAGGCCGCAGCACGTCAAGCTACTCGTTTAACGCAGCAGTCTGGTAACTATATGCCAATCGGCAAAATGGTTGATGAACGCTCAGTGGTTAACGCAATTGTTGCCTTATTAGCTACAGGTGGCTCAACGAACTTGGTCATGCATATTATTGCGTTTGCTAAAGCGGCAGGCATCATTATTAACTTCCAAGATTTTAATGATCTTTCTGAACAAGTGCCACTTTTAACACGTATATACCCGAATGGTCACGCAGACATAAACCAATTCCAAGAAGCAGGCGGTATGGCGTTATTATTCCGTGAACTTATCGAAGGCGGTCTAGTTTTTGAAGATGTTGAAACAATCTGTGGTCGTGGTTTGTCTCGTTATACTAAGAAACCTGTACTAGAAAACGGTGAACTTAAGTGGGTTGATTGTGTTGAAAAATCACTTGATGAAGACGTTGTTGCAACGGTTGCTAAGCCATTTAGCTCTCATGGTGGTTTACGTGTGATGAAGGGGAACTTGGGTGTTTCTGTTATCAAAACCTCGTCACTTCGAGAAGGTAGCTTTGTTATTAATGCACCCGCTGTTGTTTTTGAAGATCAGCATGAATTACAAACAGCCTTTGATGCCGGTGAATTAGAAAAAGATTTTGTTGCGGTAGTAAGATTTCAAGGCCCTAAAGCGCGTGGTATGCCTGAATTGCATAAATTAACGCCATTGTTAGGTGTACTTCAAGATAAAGGCTTTAAAGTTGCTCTGGTAACTGATGGGCGCATGTCTGGCGCTTCAGGTAAGGTACCTGCAGCTATTCATTTATGTCCTGAGGCACTTGATGGTGGATTGATCGCTAAAGTTCAAACCGGCGATATGATTAACCTCAATGGTGAAACTGGCGAGTTATCACTGTTAGTTGATGAACAAGAACTAGCAAATCGTGAAACATCACTATTTAAAGTGAATGGTCATCATGAAGCTATGGGGCGTGAGTTATTTGGCTTTATGCGTCGTAACTTAAGTTCAGCCGAAACTGGCGCATGTTCATTATTTGATTAAGAGCCTTTTAAAGTGGTGTTAAAGGCTCTGCCTTTAATGCCATTTATACAAATAAGAAACTAGCTAAGTACTCTGTTTAATGCTTAGTGATAACAATTAAAAGAATTTAATGATTACATTGCTTTTAAGCAAGTATCGTAAAACATGATAAAGAGGATTTATGACAGTAACAAGAAATTGGCAAATTATGCCAAAGGACATTTTTGCAACAGGACCGATTGTTCCCGTTTTAGTTATCAACAAGGTTGAAGAAGCCCTGCCAATTGCTGAAGCACTGTTAGCCGCCAATGTTAAAGTATTAGAAGTGACCTTACGTACTCCAGCTGCGCTTGATGTGATCAGCCTTATTGCAAAAGAGTTACCTGAAGCAATCATAGGATCAGGTACAGTTACTAATCGTCAGCAATTGCAACAGTCTTATGATGCAGGTGCTAAATTTGCAATCAGCCCAGGTTTAACAAAAGATCTATTGCAAGCGGGTAATGAAGGTAATATCGCATTAATTCCAGGGATCTCTTCTATTTCAGAGCTCATGGACGGTGCAGATTATGGCTATGACCATTTGAAATTCTTTCCTGCTGAAGCATCCGGTGGCGTTAACGCTATTAAATCAATTGGTGGTCCTTTCCCTGATATTCGCTTTTGTCCAACAGGCGGTATCAACCTAAATAATGTTCGTGATTACTTAGCCTTACCTAATGTGGTTTGTTGTGGTGGTTCATGGTTAGTATCAAGTGACATTGTTGAAAACAAGAATTGGTCACAAATTACTAAGTTAGCTAATCAAGCGCTAGCACATGTAAAATAGGACACTACACTTTCCCCCTTCAAATGTACGGTTAAATCCTGCACTTGAAAGGGGAAAGGATACAGATAAAAAAAACCAGCCATTATAAATAATGGCTGGTTTTTTTGTTCTGATATCACTAATCGTGGTAATAATCTTATTGGTTGCTTTGTGCCATTTTTAAACGTTCAGCCATTGATAAAGGTTCATCTTTTCCTTTTTTGACTTCAACCGTTTCAACGGTATCTGTTTTAGTTAATTTACCATCACCTTTAAATACAGACTTCATCATGCTTTTCATACCATTGAAGCTTTCTTTGGCCACTTTATTAGCAGACTCGGCTTCAGGTTCAACTTTTGCTTTAGCGGTATGGTTACTGTCGTAGGCATCATATAGTGGCGACTGAGAAGAGGCTTTAACCTCCTTTTCAGTAACAGTCTTTTTAGCGGTACTTTCTGCTGTCTTCTCATCGACAGGTTCAACGCGTCTATGAGGTGTTGCTAACTTTTCTTGAGCGCGTTTGGCTTTACTCACCTTTGCACTTTCAGATAGCACATTGTTAGTATCTTGTGCTGATCTATTACTTTGGTTACAAGAAGGCATAAATATATCATTAGAGCTCATTCTATAATCAAAATCGCCGACAACTTCAGACATTTCATTTTCGGCGATTTGAACCGCTTCTTTAACTTGAGATAACTTACGGCTTAGGCTTTTATATTTCTTCTCAATGTTACTGATAGCGCCTTTAACATCATCATTTAGGTTCTGCGTTAAGGTCTTATAGTCTTCAATTTGTTGTTCAAATTTTTTAAATGATGACTGGCTATGATTAATACTATCGTCAATCGAATTCAATTTTGATTCTAAGCGTTGTTTTTTAGCGAAAAATTTATCAGAAATTTCTTTTGGAATTGAAGGCGGCTGTACCATTGGAGGTAGTACATCGACAAATTCACTAATACAATTGACAGGCTTCCATTGGTTAAATGAAGGGTGCCAGCCATAAACATCTGGGTTACTGGCTAAATAATCTTTAGCCGCATCTAAATCTAATGGGGCAGTTACTTTTCCATTATTTGAAAAAAACCATTTTTTCATCGTAAGTACTCTTATCTGTTAACGTTAGTTTTTATAATTAATATGGTGAGTTAGTAAGTTGGTATTTAACCAATAAATAATTACTAATAGTCAGTTTTAATTACGTTCGCTAGGTTCTTTTGTAAAGAGGCATACTGCTCTTCAATTGTCTTCACTACGACTCTAACTTCTTCCGTTAAATTATGGGTAATCTTGCCGTAATTTTCTAACTCTGAATCGAGTTCATAGAGTGAGTCTGAAGTGATTTTAATCGTTTTATCAATACGATCTAATGTTGTGATTAATTCTTTTTCTTCACCAATTAAGTCATCGATAAGGCCACTTGGTATTTCAATTGGAGGAGGAGGGGGAGTGATTTCTACGTGGAACTCATCAATGCAACTAACAGGTACCCAATGGGTATAAGAAGGATGCCATGCATATAAGTCAGGATTTTTGGAAATTAATTCGTTTGACTCTTTTAATCCTAAAGGACCCGTGACTTTACCATTGTCAGAAAAAAACCATTTCTTCATAATAATTATTACTCTCTTTTATATCTATTTTTTTTATTATTAACTCGGTAACAATAATGACCTATCAAATTTGTTAACAATGGGTCTTCTAGCTCATACCATTTAACGTTAGCAAAAGCGAACAGTCAAGCTCTTTGTTAATGCTAAGTTACAGCCCAATGTATTGTTTCTGATTGTATCGAAAACAATTTTAAGTATAAACTTACTATTATAAGACCATAATTAATAGGATTTTTTTAATTATTAAATTAATAAATTTGTAAAAAAAAAGCCAGCTATAAATATTATAACTGGCTTTTATATCTAGATTACGCGTTTATCTATGGTTTAGTTGCCTGCGCAGTGGAGCGGTTTACTACATCAGCAATGACTGCAGTCCTACCTGATGATTGATGAGCGAGTCTATCACTATCAGCCATAAAGTGTGTTGGAATGTCTTTAATCGTTGTGATTGTTTCTGTTTTTGTCATCGGCGCTGTTGCATGACCAGAAAGACGGTTTGCTTTCTTAACCTGTCTTGCTAGTTTCTTATCCTTAGGCACTGATTTTTTGGCAGGAGCCGCAGATTTTTTGACTTGCTTAACTGGAACATCAACTTTTATTGCTTCGGCTTTAACAACGTCATCCTTTTGCTCTAAAGGCAACTCTTGCTGTATTTCCGTTGTTGGCTCAGTCACTGAAGTTGGTAATATTTCTTTTTCAACTTCAGGAGCAGCAACAACTTCAGGAGTAGCAACAACTTCAGGAGCAGCAACAACTTTAGGAGCAGCAACAACTTCAGGAGCAGCAACAACTTCAGGAGCAGCAACAACTTCAGGAGCGGCAACAACTTCAGGAGCAGTAACAACTTCAGGAGCAGTAACAACTTCAGGAGCAGTAACAATTTCAGGAGCGGCAACAACTTCAGGAGCAGTAACAACTTCAGGAGCAGCTACAACTTCAGGAGTAGTAACAACTTCAGGAGTAGTAACAACTTCAGGAGTAGTAACAACTTCAGGAGCAGCTACAACTTCAGGAGCAGCAACAGCTTCAGGAGCAGCAACAGCTTCAGGAGCAGTAACAACTTCATTAGGTGTCGAAGCTACTTTTGCTTGCTCTGCCACATTGGTAGCAGTCTGAGTGGCTTTTTCAGGGTAACGCGCTTCTACTGATTCATCTACATTCGAAGCTGCACCATTTACTGCTTGATCTTGTGACGTGTCATTATTGTTATTACGACGACGACGTTGACCATTCGCTCTTAAGTGTCTAGGAGAACGTCTATTACGTGGTTTATCATCGTTATTAGCTATCTCTTCAACGACAGGAGTATTAACCACTTCTTTTTCAACAGCTGCTAATTTCTCGGCTGTTGCTACCGGCTCTACACGTATTTTTTTACGATTAGTTCTACGCTGGCGACGCTCAGTAACTTTCTCTTCTTTAACTACCTTGTCTTTATCAAGATTGTTATTTGCACGAGGTTGTCTCTTCGGCTTATTTACTTCTGCATCACGACTAGGGCGAGTATCTCTTGCTTCTTTCTCTTTAGAAGTAGACCGAGTGTTATCACCTTCAGCATTTCGTTCATTACGGTTACGGTTTCCGCCACGATTATTACGACGTTTAGCTTGTTGATTACCACGTCTTTCTTGTGGGCGTCTAGGCTTTTGGCTTGGCGCTATTTCTTTAACTTCTTCAATTACTTCTTCAGCTACAAAAAGACTTTTTAACCAAGCAAAGAATCCACTTGGTTTTTCTTTATTTGCGACGGGTGTTTTATCTACAGCTACTGCAGAACTTTCTGATCTAGGAGCACGTGAAGGTGCAGTCATTCCTTGAATCAAAGGTTCATCTCGTTTAGCTGATGCTTTATCAAACTTCGGCATCTTAGCTTCTTCAAGTTCAGCTTGTTTAACGGGTAATTCATAACTTGCTTCGACAACAGTTTCATCATTCTTAACACGTAATACTTCGTATTGCGGTGTATCCATATGTGGATTAGGGATGATCAAAACTCGAACATTATGATGTTTTTCAACATGCATAACAGAACGGCGTTTTTCATTTAACAAATAGGTAGCAACAGGTACAGGAACTTGCGCTTGTACATGCAAGGTATTGTCTTTTATCGCTTCTTCTTCCATTAAACGTAATACAGATAAAGCTAAAGATTCAACACCACGTACATGGCCTGTACCACTACAACGAGGACACACACCTTGGCTTGTTTCACCAATCGAAGGGCGTAAACGTTGGCGTGACATTTCTAATAAGCCAAAACGAGATATTTTACCCAATTGGATACGGGCTCTATCTTGGTGAACTGAATCACGCATACGGTTTTCAACTTCACGTTGATGGCGTACAGGTGTCATATCGATAAAATCAATAACAACCAATCCACCTAAATCACGTAAACGCAATTGACGAGCAATTTCTTCAGCCGCTTCTAAGTTAGTATTAAAAGCCGTTTCCTCAATATCACTACCTTTTGTTGCACGGGCAGAGTTAATATCGATAGAGGTCATTGCTTCGGTTGGGTCAATAACGATTGAACCACCAGAAGGTAAACGAACTTCACGTTGAAAGGCTGTTTCTATTTGTGTTTCTATTTGGTAATGAGTAAATAAAGGCACATCACTAGTATAGAGTTTTATCTTACTTAAGAAGTCAGGGCGAACAACTTCAATGTGCTTTTTAACACTTTCAAACGTCTTCGGGCGATCAATTAATACTTCACCAATATCACGGCGTAAATAATCACGTATAGCACGTAAAATTAGGTTAGTTTCTTGATGGATTAGGAACGGAGCAGGTTTACTTTCAGCCGCCTCACTAATTGCTTTCCAGTGATGTAAAAGTACACTGAGATCCCATGCTAATTCATCATAATCTTTACCAACACCAGCAGTTCTGACGATTAAGCCCATGCCTTTAGGTAAATCTAATTTGCTTAAAGAAGCTTTTAAGTCGGTACGTTCATCACCTTCGATACGGCGTGAAATACCACCAGCACGTGGGTTGTTTGGCATTAATACTAAATAACTACCAGCAAGACTAATAAAGGTAGTAAGTGCAGCACCTTTTTGACCACGTTCTTCTTTATCTATTTGAACGATGACCTCTTGGCCTTCACGTAGTACTTCTTTAATGTTTGGGCGGCCTTGGAACGTATAGCCTTTAGGGAAGTATTCTCTCGCAATCTCTTTCATTGGTAAGAAACCATGACGATCAGCGCCATAGTCAACAAAAGCAGCTTCTAAAGAAGGCTCAATGCGGGTGATTTTTGCTTTGTAAATATTAGATTTTTTTTGTTCATGACCAGGACTTTCAATATCTAAATCGTAAAGCTTTTGACCATCTACTAGTGCTACGCGCAATTCTTCAGATTGGGTAGCGTTAATTAACATACGTTTCATAGTTTGTCGGACTCATTTTTTAGTCACAACACACCTTTTGCTTAGAACACAAAGCAATCTGTTTTTCTGGTAACAGCAATTTGTCAACCTCACGGTTGTCACGGTTAACCTGTCATAAAACCAAGTTAAGCTGTTATAAATTCTGATTGTTTTTATATCATCGCCTTATTTTAAATAGGCAATGTTAATTTATTTCTTTATGTGCTCAGCTAGTGCGCTGTGCCATATACCAGTTTATATACACGGGTATTATTTTATAATAATTGCTTTATGGTGCTGGGCTAATAACAATTTAGAATCAAAATGTTAAAACTGTTTATGTTTTTTTGACAATAGTCAGCGGTATAAGTTACCTAGTTGGCAGCTTGCTGTGTCAATTTATACAATAGGCCGTACTATCAATATGTCTTTATTTTATATTGTTAATGCTAAATAGGTGCAATTAACAAGATAAATTTCGCATATAAATGTGGCCGCAGTTTGCCTCTTACGTCTCTCTTTAAAGCTTCTAGGGTTAAAATTATTACGTTGATTAGCCTTTCTGAATCTTTTCATATGGCTTTTAATACATTCTTGCTTAATTGCACTGTAGCGTTAAATATCAACTAATAACCTTAATATTATCCCACTATCTTTCGCTTTTAGCTAATTAAAAAGGCAGTTAATTGCATTAATTAGCTAAATAAAGTGTGTTAAACTGCCACTATGAAAGAAATTCAGACCAGAAAAGCTAACCACGTGCCTAAAATTAAATTAAAAACTAAACATCAATCTGTTGAAAAAAAACCGCAGCATAAAAAATTAGCTGTGGATAAAATCACCAAAGCCAAAGACGTTCCAGTTAAAGTAGCCCCTGAAGAAGAAAGACCCAAAGTACGCTTTATTACCATAGATAGTGAGGATGCAGGGCAGCGTATTGATAATTTTTTATTAAGAACGCTAAAAGGTGTGCCGAAAAGTCACCTTTACCGTTTAATGCGTAAAGGCGAGATAAGGGTTAATAAAAAACGTATTAAACCTGTTTATAAGTTAGTGGTCGATGATGAAGTACGTATTGCTCCGATAAGAGTTTCAGAAGAAAAAGATGCTGTTTCAACAGGGTTAAATATTGTTGCCAAGTTAGAAAAGCAAATACTTTTTGAAGATGACAGATTAATTGTCATTAATAAACCATCGGGTATGGCTGTACATGGCGGTAGCGGATTAAGCTTTGGGTTAATTGAAGCACTACGTGCGCTAAGACCCGATGCGAGAATGTTAGAATTAGTTCATCGGTTAGATAGAGATACTTCTGGTTGTCTACTGGTTGCCAAAAAACGATCAACGTTACGAAATCTACATGAACAGTTTCGTGATAAAAAAGTACAAAAATTTTATCAGGCTTTAGTCAAAGGTCACTGGCCGACTAAGTTAACTCGAGTCACTGAGGCTCTTAAGAAAAACGATTTAAAATCGGGTGAACGCGTTGTTGTTGTGGATAATCAACAAGGCAAAGAGTCTGAAACACGGTTTAAAGTATTAGAACGTTATCGCGGTGCGACCTTAGTTAGAGCTTTTCCGGTAACCGGAAGAACGCATCAAATACGTGTTCATTGCCAAACAAGTGGTCACTCTATTGCTATGGACGCAAAGTATGGTCACGAAGAGTTTGATGAACAAATGAAAAGCAAAGGCTTAAAGCGGTTGTTTTTACATGCGGCGAGTATTGAGTTTACTCATCCTAGTACTGAAGAGCGATTAAAGATTGAAGCACCACTTGAATCGAGTCTAGAGAAATTATTAAGCAAGTTGGTTAAAGAGTAGTTTATGCATGAATATAAATTAGTCATCTTTGATTGGGATGGCACCTTGATGGACTCTGTAGGTCGTATTGTTTCATCCATGCAAGCGGCAGCCATTTCTTGTCAGTTGCAGGTTCCAACAGCAATTGAAGTAAAAGAAATTATAGGGTTAAGTTTGCCAATTGCGCTTGAACGTTTATTTCCAAGTGGCTCACCAGAACAATTGTCGGCAATGCTTGAACAATACAAGCATCAATACGTTGAGGGTGATAATACGCCAACACCACTTTTTGATAATGCTCTGAACTTATTAAATGCGTTAAAAGTGGAAAATAAACTTCTAGCCGTAGCAACAGGGAAGGGGCGTCAAGGTTTGCAGCGGGTATTCTCTGTTACTGATACAGCACACTTCTTTCATGCATCACGTTGTGCTGGCGAAGCGGTCTCTAAACCCGATCCTCAGATGGTATTGAGTTTACTTGATGAATTAGATGTTTTGCCTGAACATGCCGTTATGATTGGTGATACCAGTCATGATATGGCAATGGCACAAGCGGCTGGTGTTGATCGCATTGGTATTACTTTAGGTGTACACGATAGAAGGGTACTAAACCGTTACCAACCAAAAGCTATTGTTGATTCACTGGCCGAATTACAACAGTTATTGTTGCCTACCTAGTCTATTGTATAGCCATCACACTTGAAGATGCAGGTTTTAGGTGTAATGGGTATAAACCTGAATGACTGATCCTAGCGTCATTAAGTTACTATGCAGCACCATGAATAGTGCTGCATAGTTATAATCATGTTACCTCGGAATTCTTGCCTTGATCATGAATCGCTCAGGCGTCCTGAAATAGACATTTTGAAGTATCATGAGTATATATAAATTAATGGTCGACTTTACTTTGCTCAGCTAATACATCAAGTCCATGTTGTTTTAATAATGCAACCAGCTTAATTAAGGGTAATCCAATTAAGGTATTTGGATCATCCCCCTCAAGTTTACTAAACAAGCAGATGCCTAAACCTTCACTTTTAAAACTTCCCGCACAATTATAGGGCTGCTCTGCATTAAGGTAGTTTTCTATTTCTTTTTGACTTAATTGCTTAAAATGTACGATAAAAGGCTCAACTAAGGCAATTGCTTTATCATTGCCACTGTCATAAACACACAGACCAGTATAAAAGGTAATGCTTTTACCACTAAATTTACTTAGCTGTATAACCGCATTGTCAAAATTATGAGGTTTTCCTAAAATCTCACCTTCACATACCGCTACCTGATCTGAGCCTATAATTAAAGCGTTGGGATACTCGTTCATAACCGCTTTTGCTTTTTGTATAGCAAGGCGCTCTACTAGGGCTTGAGGTAGTTCATCTTTTTCTTCGGTTTC
>Ga0209396_1006516_pt1 | contig 10678 bp, 9 predicted proteins | sample GOMGulsemesocosm_6_FD_184638 | JGI IMG/M metagenome (GOLD analysis project Ga0209396, IMG submission 184638) | Methane-oxidizing microbial communities from mesocosms in the Gulf of Mexico - GOM8C Gulf of Mexico (SPAdes) (version 2) | ecosystem: Environmental > Aquatic > Marine > Cold seeps... | reverse complement strand
TACCCATCGATCAATCTCACGATCAAACACAGACAGCGAGCCGAAAAAAAAGATCACTACCAGCAGATAACCTAATACCAAACCAAACCAGGTATGCAACCAGGCCATCGACTGTCTTAAGGAGTTAAACATGTAACATCTCTCCGCATGCTTGACGATCCATAGAAATACCTGATTTACGCATGATTACCCAGCCACCAACCGAGCGCCGTCATGACAGCACCGCCGCCGATCAGAAATAAGCAGATAGTGAGCAGGCTGCGATGGATAAACGCCCAACAAAAAGCGAAGGTATAAATTAAAAATGCCATTAAATACATCAGCGTCTGGGCGTCTGTATAAGACATACCCAGCCCAGTAGCCAGAACGATCCCCAGTGTGGTGACACCCAATACAAAACAATAGCCACCGGCAATGCCGGCCGCTATTCGAGACAGTAATTGGGAAGTGCTTAATTCTTTCGAACTAGCCATTCCAGACTCCCTGTCTGTTTCCTGAGGTAATAAAAGTCAAACATCAAAACTTGTACGCATAGCTCAGCGAATAATTACGATCCGCGCCATAGTAGCCAACCCAGTACAGGCTGGTGATGTGTTTTTCATCGGTGAGATTGCTAACATTTGCCTGCACGTAGGAGTCACTAGAGAAGTTCCAACGAGCAAATGCGTCCGCCAACAGGTAAGACCCCTGCTTCACCGGAATCGCGTGATTGGAATCCCCATTTGAGGTCTCAGACTGCCAGCTTCCCGATAGCCCCAGAGTTAGCCTTGGCAGACTGGGCAGCTCTTGGTAGACAGAAAACGTAACACGCTCTTCAGGAATCCAAGTGTTGGTGGTATCACCGTTCTTATCTTCTAAGTCGATATAGGTCGCGCCAAAAGATACGGTGGTGTAATCGTTAATTTGGCCAGCCACTTCCAACTCAATACCTTCCGAATAAACATCTTGGCCCGTGTAGTAGGTGCGGCCTTTATCATTGATGCCAGCACGGGTACCAATACCCAATTGCTCAGCTTTGAACACCGCCAGCGTGGCCAGCAATCTGTCGTCAAGCCATTCAGATTTCACGCCCAGCTCGTAGTTTTTGCCCTTAGTGGGAGCCAAATACTGTTCGTCGAAATCATACTTGTCCTGAGGTTCGTAAATATCGGAATAGCTCGCGTAGGCGACGAAGTCCTCGTTCACGTCAAATGTGAAGCCAAGATAAGGGCTAATTTCATCCTCTGCCATGGGCGTTTCCAAGGATGTTGCCGTGCGTTCAAAATCGATCGCATTAAAACCAAAAATCGCTTTAAACGAACCAAAATGCAAACGAGTGGCACCAGAGATGCGAGTCAGCTTGTCTTCACGCTCGTTGTATACCGCGGCGGGCCCCCAATTAGGTTCAGCGACCACATCCATCCCATAAGGAAAAGCCGGTAAGGCGCCGAATGCAGGCTCTGTAGACGCAACGGCACGAATCGCCTCATCGGTACTGCCCTTCGCATAATTAATGCCCAACATCAGCTCATGCTCTGCACCAAACGCCTCATAGCCGCCAGTAAGGCTCAATTCAAAGATATCCGCATTGCTTTCGCCAGGGTAGCTGCCGGGCCACCCGTAGAGGCCTAGGCCTGTGTCAGGGTCCAGCCCGCCTATGGTGTAAACGTAAAATAGCTGGTTGTCTTCCTCGCTGGAACGGTAGTTATAGGAGGCTTCCAACTCCCAGTCATTGGGTAAGTAATAAGCGTACTCAATAAACGCCGTTTGGGTTTCAACATTCCAGAAGGCCCAGTCTTGAGCCGTGCTTGCACCCACATCCCATTCAGCTTGAGTGCCATCATTATTGGCAAACACCAGTGCCCCCCAGAGATTACCGTCGGTGTTGCTGTCGTTGTAAGAAACACCGATGGCCAGAGTGCTATTCTCTGTCAGCTGGCCATCGATAACACCGTAGAGGAAGGTCCGCTCATCGCTACGGCCGTCCAGGTAGGAGTCTGATTCTTCTTTCGCGATAACCGCGCGACCAGCCCAGTTGCCACTTTCAGTGAAAGGCGTGGAGTAATCAGCTTCCAAACGCCGCGAGCCCCATGACCCCGCCGTCGCACGAATTTCTCCCTGAGCAGAATTAGTGGGGCGCTTTCGTACGAAGTTGACGGTACCTGAAGCGTTACCGGTACCGGTTAACAGGCCGTTAGCACCGCGCACCACTTCAATTTTCTCATAACCATAAGTATCGAAATCACCTGTCACAATCCCCCAACTGTTAGTCATACCGACACCGTCGATCTGGGTATTGCGAATATCAAAACCGCGAGCCGTGTAGTTGGAGCGATTGGTTTCTATGCGTTCCACACGAAGACCAGGCGACAGACCCAAGGCACTGTTGATATCGCTAGCGCCAAAGGACTCCATCATCTCTTGGGAGATCACACTGATGGATTGGGGGGTGTCTTTGAAATCCATTGCCAGACCCGTCGCGCCTTTACTGACGCGGTTCTCTCGCACACCAACGATAACCATTTCTTCAATCACAGCTTCGGCCGTCCAGGCCATTGGTGCTGATGTCAAACCGATAGCCAGCGCTAAGGTGAAGGAAGCGTTTCTTGTGAAGTTCATAACAGCGGCCCTTATGATTGCCTATATACGTAAAACTCAAATTTGACGCGACTATAGGGCAACTCAAACCTACATGCAAATGATAATTGTTACTATTTGCATTACTATTATCAGTTGTGTCTGCTGGGGGATACAAAGACCCGCAGCTGGCTTTGGGCCTGGCAACACGTATTTATATCGACCACATTTCGGAATGTACTGCTATAGAACTCTTAAGGCCCTACCCTCTGGCCTGCTTTTAGACGTCATAACAGTCTTTGTGTAAGAGGCGGGTTAAATCTTTCCTTTTAGATATTTCTGTCGCTTTGACTCAGGGTATTGTTCTATTGCATATCGAAGCATGACTCTAGGCATTGCTTGATAATATCGCGCCATAAAGTCCTCGGTCTTTTTCATGTCTTTTTTACCGGCTTCTCTTAACATCCACCCTACCGCTTTATGAATTAAATCATGCTCATCATCTAAGAGTATTTCTGCAATATTGAAGACATCCTGGAGATCGCCTTTCCTTACAAACCACCAATTAGTAATCATGGCGATTCTTTTGGTCCACAGATCATCAGATTGAGCCCATTGATATAAAACAGAGCGATCACTATTAATTAAGTGCTTGCCGACGATATGCGGGCAGGTGACATCAACTAAATCCCAGTTGTTGATATATTTAAAGTGCTTGATATAAATCTGGTAGAGCCTTTCTTTTTCATCATCACTACCGCACTTGGCATATTTATTCACCAAGATAATTAGCCCAAGCATGCGCTCTTCGTGGTATTTGGATTTAATTAAAGTTTTGGTATTACTGATAGAAAGCCCTATATTGTCTTTGGCTATCTGCCTGACCACTGGCATTCTAATACCAAGAAATAAATCGCCGTAGCCGTATTCACCTTTGCCGGTTTTGAAAAACCTCAGATTACTGATCGCACGGCTCGAATCCCCCAGCAACCTGAATGTGTTTTGTATTTCTATCATATGCAGATAATAGTCTCGCGTTATTTGATTTGTTGTGACTTCATACAAGTTTACCCTTCGCTATTCACTGCTCTCAGCTCTTTCACAACGGGACCACCGATAAAGAAATAGAACAAGGGGACGAAGTAGGCCATAGCGAAAAGAACAGGTAAAATCCATCGGCTATCAGGGTAAAACTCTCCTTTACCCGACCAATATAGTAACAATGGTGCAAAGGATATTGACACCCCTTGTAGCGCAGCAATTATTAGCATGAAAGGAGACCTCACCAGTCGCCCCCATCTCGCACTGATTTCAATGGTTACTTTTTCCATAAAATTCACCTCACGATTCACTGGCCTGTTTACTAGCCGACATACTGCCTTGCTACCTTATACTTCCCTAAAAAAGAATCACACCTGCACGGTATAAGTCCTTTGCGACACTAAAGATTATTACTTTATTAGCTATATAACCTTATTTAGTTTCAACTTCTTTCGATGGAAAATATTGAACACTATCAAACTAAGCGAAAGCACTACGTAGCCACTGATTACGATCAGCTGAAATAGGTACGCTCCTACACCACCTTGATCTCCATTGCGCGCGGCCAAGTAAAGTGAGATAGAACTGCCACAAAATACAACAACTCCCGCCAGAGCTCTATACACTCTACGGACTTTCGGTTCCAGCCAGCGGGAAGCTGGGTAAGAGGCAATGTAAATTACCGATGGCAATAACAACATTAGCAGAGCAATGATCATACATACCTATCAAATTTTAGAACCCTAAACTATGGCAATTAAGTGAAGAACAATCTGTGGGAGAATTGTATAACAACTGTAAGAAATTGTAATAATTTCCCCCGAATCGGCCTCGCTCAAAAAATTGATTTCCCATAGACCACTCGATTGATTCTTATGCTAAGCTTCCGCTCCTTCGGTGGAGTATCGATACGACTTTTTCTAACACAGAATTTGAGCCGCACCCCTTAAATTATCGATGGCGTGCCGCCACTGTATAAGCGCCTAAATTGTAAAACCCTATTTTGGAGCGTTCTGCTACAGCAATGGAACCTGAACCTCTGAAGCCTTTAGGAAGAATGAGAGCATAATGAAAGCGAATCGCTGCAGTTACATTTCAACATTAATCCGCACGGTGGCATTAACTACGGTTTTTTGCATCAAGACTGTTAATGCCGATGGTTTATGCCGCAGCGATGATTTTTCGGTGGCAGAACAAACCGTCATGGACGCCTATGCCGCTTATTACGGTCGCCCTGCAGACTCCAATGGCCTCGAATACTGGGCAGACCAAATAAGGTCCCAACCTGCGGGAATTCAGGCGATCATTAACGCGTTTGCCGCATCCCAAGAATTTGAAGAGCGATTTTCTCATTTAAACAATACCGAATTGGTCAGCAATATTTATCGCCAGTTATTCAATCGAGCGCCTGACCAGGGTGGGCTGGATTATTATGTGGAGGAACTTAACGCGGGACGCAGGTCTTTACAGGCGATTGCTTTAGATATTTTGTCCGGGGCGCAAAATAGCGACGTGCTAATTTTGAACAACAAGCGCCGGGTGATGGCTGACTACCTAATTAGCAGCAACGAATTGCGAAAAAACTTGAGCGGGGATGTTTTAGCCGAGCTTTTGGCCGAGGTATCGGAGAGCGAGGAATCTGTAACTGACGCTTGCACGTCCACATCAATCCACTTAGCTGAAGGCCCAGACTCACTCGACGAGGTGATACGCCTTCCGGTGGTTGTGCATGTTATCTATACGCTTGAACTTTATAATATAACCCCGGAGAAAATACGATCACAAATGGTGGTGATCAACGAAGATTTCACAAAGCAAAATGTTGATCACTTCAAAACCCCCCTGGAATTCACCGATCTTGTCGCAAATGTTGGCATTGAATTTGAGCTAGCAACGCTAGACCCGGAAGGAAACCCCACTACTGGCGTTACCAGAACCTATAGTGAGCTCAGCGGATGGGATGGACACGATGAAGACAAACCTGTGGAGCAACGATCCTTATATTTTACCGATCAAGGTGGCCATAATGCTTGGCCAACAGACCGCTACCTCAATATCTGGGTCGCAGAAATGTCGGATCGCCATGGTCGTTTAGGTCTTGCGGGTTATACACGATTCCCCGATGTCGCCGACCCTCGCATTGACGGGGTTGTTATTGATCCGCGTGTGTTTGGGTCCATTGAACCATTAGCTGACGCACATGCACTGGGCCGCACAGCGACCCATGAAATTGGCCATTGGTTAGACTTACATCATATCTATAGACATAACGGAGACTGCGAGGCAGGGGACGAAGTTGACGATACCCCAACCGCTATGAACCAGTACATAGGTGTGCCAGTCTACCCGAGGTCTTCCTGTGGTAGCACCGATATTACTATGAACTATATGGACAATGTACGCGACGAAGCCATGTATATGTTTACCAATGGTCAGAAAAAGCGGATGAGGGCTGTTTTTGCAAGAGGCGGGCCACGTGAAGGCCTGTATAAAAATAGAGTGAAGCAATGAACCTGTCAAAAGGCTCATTTTAGTCAAACTTCAGCTGAAAATTTTACCTTAGCGCCACACTTCACTGCAAAGGCAGCTTGTTTCTAAGTGATACATTTTTGTAATACCTTAAACGATAGTTCAAGAGAAGTACGCTATCGCCTTTATTGGCGTTTTAGCTCACACACTAACTTTCCATTTCTAAGGTCGCAATTTCTCCGATAGGTGACGACAAAGAAGCCGGTGGCACAGTGAACCAGCGCGGGCCTTTGTCAGTAATATAGATACAATCTTCTAAACGAACACCAAATTCGCCGGGAATATAAATACCGGGTTCATTTGAAAAGCACATGCCAGCCGCAAGCTTTTCTTGCTCGCCGCGCACAAAATTAACACTTTCGTGCCCTTCCATGCCAATACCGTGCCCTGTTCTATGGGAAAGACCGGGAAGTTTATAGTGGGGGCCAAAACCTAAGCTTTGATAAAAACTGCGTACTGCGTCGTCAACTTTACCAGCTTCAACATTTACTTGTGCTTTTTCAAACGCTATTTCTTGGCCTTTTCGAACAGTGTTCCAAACGCTTTCCTGATGTTTTGAGGGCTCACCCATCACAAAAGTTCTACTAATATCCGATTGGTAGCCGTGTACACTACAGCCGCAATCCATCAAAACTATCGAGCCTTGTTTAATTTTTTGTTGCTGTTTCGTACCATGGGGAAAAGCACTTGCTTCATTAATTAACGCCATGTTCCAAGCATTTTTACCGCCTAATTCTTCCTGCGCACTGGCCATTAAGGCATTCACATCTGCGGAACTCATCCCCACTTCTAGCTGTGAGAATACGTGCGCATAAGCCCTTAACGTTACTTCGTTAGCGTTGTGCATAAGGCGAAGTTCATTGTGACTTTTTATCATCCGACAACCACGGGTAACGGGTTCTGCACTGGTATGCTGCATTGCAGGTAAACTATTCATCACACCTTTTAAGGCAAAATAACGCACCGACTCTTCAAAACCAATGAGGCCTGATGTTATTTTTCTGTCGTTAAAAATTTGTTTTATTTTCTCAAAAGGGCTTTCATGCTCCTGCCAAACCCGAACATCCTCACCAACCATTAAGGTTTCACGTATGCTTGGCTCTTCAAAGAAAGGGCAAACAACTGCAACGGCACCTTCTCTAGGAATTATTAAAGCGCTTAGCCGTTCACTGCGCCACCATTGCACGCCAGAGAAGTAGTCCATGGCAGCCCCGGGTTCAATAATAATCGCAGCAATATTTTGCCGCTGCATTAGAATTTGTGCTTTGCTGATACGATCAAGGCGCTCTTGAGCAGTGATCGCTTGGCTACTTGTCGTTATATTATTTAATAAGCCTGCTGACGCAGACCTGTTATCTTTTGTACTTGCCGCCAGCGCGTTTGAATTTAAACTTGAAGCGATTGAAAGGGTTGCTAAGCTGGCACCGCTAGCCTTTAATAAGTTTCTTTTCGTTAGGTTCATAATTTCTCTTCGACAGTCGTCGGCTAATTTTTAGGGTTGGGGGCTACGCTCTTGCGTCAACTTTTCGAAGAAAGCCAAACATCTAGTATAGGAGAAACAAACGCCCAATTCGTGACCACTCTACCCTATCCATCCGGAATACGACAACCGCCTGTTTCGACTGAGGCGGATCGTTTCGCGGCCCTAATTCAGACTAGGCCCCGAACCGAGGCAATATTAGTTTATACACCATAGCCGCCGCACGAAGGCCGAAGCCTGCAAAAAACGCACACGGTATCGCAATGCTTTCGTCTACGCCAAATTGCCTAAGCCCAATGTAAACCACAGAGGCCAGCAAAGCACAGGTAATGTACATTTCAGGGCGCATCAGCGTTAAGCTCACACCACAAAGCACATCTCTCACGATTCCGCCAAAGGTTGCTGTCATAACTCCCATAACCACTGCGATAATTAATGGCGTGCCGTGAACCAGCGCAGCTTGAGTGCCCAAAATTGAAAAGGCGATAAGCCCAATCGCATCCATCCACAATATCCACACTTGTCGCCTACTTATAAGATGAACGGCGAAATAGGTTAATACAGACGCAAGAATGCTAATAGAGATGCTGCTTGGGTCACGAACCCAGGAAACTGGAACCTCTCCCAACAAAATGTCCCGCAGCGTGCCCCCTCCAATGCTGGTTACCGCCCCCACAAGAACAAAACCCAAAATATCGAGCTTTTTTTCGGCCGCAAGCAAAGCACCTGAAATTGAGAATACAACGACTCCTGTCAGGGAGAAAACGGACAGAATTAAGTTTATTAGATCCAGTGACACACGGCATACCTCTATTCATTGAGTGTTTCATCAAGGAAGTTTAACTTTAATGGGCATAGTCGGGCTAGAGCTCTAGAAAACTAGAGGCTTGCCAATTTATCTTTATTTCTTAGGTAATGTAACGAATCACTAGCAAGGATGTAATGAACGCCACTATGCCAAGAACAACCCTTATCCAATGCCATTTTGCCCATTTAGTTAATTCTTCCGATAGACCCTCAACACCTACCGAACCCGATTTAAAACTATCATTAGCTCCTTTAAAATAGCCCATATATATCGCTAGCATAAGCAGAGTAATTATTGCTGGCACTAGCGAAAGCCAATGGAACGTTGCACCTAATATAACCGGTACCACCGCCGCTAAGACCGGAAATATAGTAGCCAAAATCGTTAGTGGCGCAAAATACAGGAATAGGCGCGGACCAAGAGTACTGTGTAAACTTAAAAATTCTTTTGGCTCCATTGAACGCCAATACGGCACTAAAATCATGGCTTCGGCAAGCAAACTTCCGACTAGCAAACCTAATGCTAAAGATGAAATCAGCTGAAGTACTTCAATAATCATTGCCTTTATTCCTCTGCTTATATTTTGCCTAACAATCGCAATTACGGCTGGCTTGAAATGGATACATTTGTGCAATCAGGATAGAACGACAAGAATAGAGGTTTGAGTAGACCAAAGCATTTACATATGTACATAAATAGTATTTGTACGGATGCTTTTTGACGGATTTGGCTGGGTTGTGTTGAGCTTATCCTCAAATCGGATTAAGCAATGAACGGGGCAAAAAGCTCCATACCCCTCCCACGCTGGTATTTCCTGGCAGCCCTTCTTACTTTTTATTTAGTGTTGGAGTGAGGCGCGAGTGGTTCGATGAGTGCCCCGGTGTTTAACGGGCAAGAGTTCTAGCAGCCCCCAGTTTTCAAGCCTTGGCAAGGTAATATGATAATACCCGTCGGCATAGTCCACACTCAGCTTGCGCTCCTGCTTGCCAGGTTGATGATAGCTAGCAGCCTGAATGGCGGGTTCAAACAGGTTTTCGCTGATCTTAAGCTCTAAGTTCTGCTTCGTTACGACCCTATTTACTCCCTCACTAAAATCGTGATTCACAAAATGAATCACCTTGGGCGCCCCAGCGTCAGTACTTTTTTCTCTTGGATAGCTTGAAACTTTAGGTCTCGCCACCTCGATCATTCGCGGCCTGCGGTCAATGGCGGAATCGACAGAGGGCCACTCAACCATTTTCCCAGCATGGTCTCGCAGAACCGCGCGTTGTTGTCTATTCATCTTCGTTCGTGAGAGATTGCCACTGAGAATCAAATCCAACTCATCAATCCGCCTAAGTTGGTCACTGTCCGCTAGATATTTTGGCCAAGCATCATTCCCTGCGATCAACAGATGAAAAGGCGTACTACTCTTCATCAAGACTTGGCTTATTGCCAAGGCTTCCAGGTTTTCAAAGTCTGTTTCAATGTATGCGCTGAAGTCATAAACCACCCCCACATCGGCACGGGTTTCATAACCATCAAACAGGCGACGGTTCTCCGTAATCCAACGGTAAATAAAGTCATAGTCACCGGGGCGAGCATTGTAATATCGCTGTTCATTTTTCTTGTTATAAGCCCACATCTGTTCCGGCACCATAAATAGGGCGCCGTTTGCGTAGGCCTGTGCGATCCACAGGCGAACTCTGTCAACGGCGTCGGGGTGATCCACCATGTAATTCCAGTCGGGATAGGGTTGCGCCGTCAGTGCCAGAGGTTTACCCCTTGCTTCCGCCAGTTTGTACAACAACAGCGCCCTGGCATTTAGCGCGCCAAACTCAGCTTGGTGATTAAATTCCTGGACGTAGAAATCAATCGCTTCAGAGTGAATAAATCGCAGCCCTTTCCAATATGGGTCTAATAATTGCGAGCTGGTTCCTACCCTGATATACCCAGTGCCGGGAATTTCAGGGTAGCCCGAGCGGCGTGCAAATTCATCCGCCGTATGAACTAGGTGCTCTACGTGGCGGTTGTTCCACTCAGTCAGAAATTGTCGGTAAAGAGCGGACAGGGGTATTGTATTGGGAAAATTCTCAGACTCTCTTTCATAAGTCTCAACGGTCCAGCCCTGCGCCAATAAATATTGGCCATAGTGGAAGCGCTCTCCAAGTGGAAGGCCCAGGTCAGTCCGCTCACTTTGGCTAAATTTGTCTGTCAGCCAGCGAGAGAAATTATCCATACATGCATCGCTGAAATCGCCACCTTGATTGTAGTGGGCGGGCGTT
>Ga0209396_1006513_pt1 | contig 10679 bp, 7 predicted proteins | sample GOMGulsemesocosm_6_FD_184638 | JGI IMG/M metagenome (GOLD analysis project Ga0209396, IMG submission 184638) | Methane-oxidizing microbial communities from mesocosms in the Gulf of Mexico - GOM8C Gulf of Mexico (SPAdes) (version 2) | ecosystem: Environmental > Aquatic > Marine > Cold seeps... | reverse complement strand
ACTTATCAAAAAACAGCTTTTGACCTTAAAGCCCAACACAGACGGAGGAAGTTACGATTAAAGCTTTTATCTATCATTCCAGGTGAAATTTATATACTGGACAGCTAGTAAAAAACATACATTTAAATTAATAAAATACACTCGTATACTGATGTATTTTCACAATGGAAGTTTAAAACCTAATGAAGAAAGAATTGCAGTTGTTTTGGCTATTTTTTATTTTAGCTCTCTCTATAACAGGAAACGTCTTGGCAAATGAAAAGCCAAACTTTCTCGTTATCATCACTGATGATCAATCGATAGACACTATCAATGCTTTTGGTAATGACGCGATTAATACACCTAACATTAATCGATTAGCCGAATCAGGCATGGCCTTTACCCATGTATTCAACCAAGGGTCTTGGTCTGGTGCGGTTTGTGCCCCAAGCAGACAAATGATCAATACCGGTCGAAATTTACACTTCACAGGTTTTCAACCTAAATCCCCTAATCATAAAACTAAAAAGTTGAAGAAAGCTGCAGCTAATAAATCGCCTTATCCATTATGGGGAGAAACATTTAGAAAAGCGGGATACGAAACATTTATCACTGGTAAATGGCATGTCGGTGAAGAAGCGTTAAAGCGCTCTTTTGATATTGGAAAATCGGTACATGAAGCAGGTATGCCTCACTTAAGTAAAGGAGGACAATGGAAACCGTGGCTAACTAATTTTGGTGAAAATATAACCTGGCAGAAAAAGCAGGTTAATCAACATACCAGTGAAGCATTTGCTGATGCTGCTATGGGGTACATTACGAGCAAATCTCAGCGTAATGACAATCCTTTCCTTATGTATGTCGCTTTTACAGCTCCGCATGATCCAAGGCAATCTCCTCAGTCATATGTTGATAAATACCCATCTGAGTCTATTCAGTTACCAGCCAGCTATATGCCTTATCACCCGTTTGATGCCGGTGATTATAATAATCGTGATGAAGCATTAATGACTTTCCCTCGTACGGAAGAACAAACAAAAGAATTTATCAGCGAATATTACGCCATGATTGAACATATGGATCATCAAATTGGACGAATTCTTGATACGTTGGCACAATCAAAATTCTCGGATAATACTTACATTATCTTTACTTCAGATCATGGTTTAGCGGTAGGAAAACATGGACTTGCTGGTAAACAAAATATGTATGATCACAGTATTCGTGCACCATTTATTATGGTTGGTAAAGATATTCCTGCTAATACCAAAACAAAAGGTATGTTTTACCTTAACAGCTTGTTTGCTACCACTGCAGAGTTAGCTAATATCAACATTCCTGATACGGTGCATGGCCCAAGCATTGTTCCGCTTATAAAGGGTGAAAAAGAAGTGATGAATGACTATATTTATGGCAGCTATCGTCACTTCCAACGTATGGCTCGCAGCCACCGTTATAAGTTGATTTATTATCCTATGCTTGAAAAAAATGTTTTATTTGATTTACAAAATGATCCATGGGAATTAACGGATATATCTCAAGTAAAAGGCAGTGATAAAATTATTAAGCAGTTATCGACTAAGCTTGAAGAGCTTAAAGTTGTAGTGGGCGACCCATTAACCAATGATGATCCTGTTGGTAGTTATAAACCTTTTATGCTCAAAGTTGATAAGAAAAAACAAATGTCTGCTTTAAAACATCGCGCTCTGTAATATTCTTTAGGAAAAATATAACCTTAACCGAAATGTAATGTTATCAACCTTCTATTGATAACATTAATTCTCCCTTAGCATTACAGGTTATATTTTTCCCATTCCCATAATTGGCATATCATTTAAACCATTTTTTACCATTGTTCTACTATTATTAAAATAGTCCCCTGTAATAGTTGATTTTATCTAATGATTCATTATTTTATTAAAAACAATTATTTTTTCTTGAGCTTTGTTATTGCAATAAATATAACATTAGCTTTTTCATCTAATGCTAAATCTATCGATACTCTTTCTATCGCTATCCCTGTGAATGAGGAAGTACTAATAAAAAATGATCCTTACTTTGTTCATTTAAAACGCGCGTATAAGTCACTGAACATTCCCGTAGAATTTATTATAATGCCGGGGGCAAGAAGTTATAGAATGCTTTTAAAAGGAAAAATTTCAGGCAGTTACCCTAGGTATACTTCAATAGCATTCAACTCAGAGGTTTTATCAATCACGGGTGGTTTTGAAATAGAACAAAACATCTATGCTTTTTCTTTCACGCCTATCGACTCAAAGGATGTCGTAGAATACGCACTTAGCCATCGACCAGATAAAATAGGAACAGTGAGAGGTATAAAGGTAGTAGAATATTATGTCGGTGAAAATAAAATTCGATTATTCAATCATATCGACCATTTAATTGGCGCTTTTAAAGAAGGAAAAGTAGATATAATATTAGAAACGGAAGCCGTCATGCAAAGGTATGAAGATAATTCAACACCATTTTATCGTTCTCCAAAACCAATTGTAAAAGGGAAAGTCACTCAAGCCTTATACCAATCGGACTAATTAATTGATCACTTAGCGAGAATTAAAAGGCTTAGAGGCAAGGCATTGATTGAAGAGAATGGTTATTCCCTTGTCAAAATCAATAACGCCGCTTCTAAGCCTTTTAAACTCGTCCTTCGGGAGCTCAGTAGCAACCTGATAACTTCACAAAATGAATTAAATATAGAATAACTATGTGTAACTCATTTCGTTTGTTCTAAGCTTGCTACTGAAGCTCTAAGTTGGTCAATTAATTAATCCGTTTGGTATTACATAAAAATCATCAAGATATTATCGAAAAACTAGCTAAACATTTTGCAAAACACCCTATCAACTAATCATTAGAATAAAAAAACCAGATCCGAAGATCTGGCTAAATTGTTGGTGGGACCTACAATTTTAAACTTACTAAAATTTACCTGTGAACTTAATTTTAATAGCGAAAGCGTGGTCACCCGGCTTATTATCAGGCATCGTAATCTTCAAACCATCACCATGTTTACGCCACTTTATTTCACCTTCATGTCCAAGCATAGAAACTGCTTCTACAGCAGAAAGCCTGGTATTCATGTCTACAATGTTTTCAATAGTCACTTCCTTCCCAGCACCTGGCCAATCAAGGACGAATGCATATAAATGCCCATTGTTCTTGGTAAAGCGAACGTCTTTTTTAGTAAACGGTGAACGTGTTGCTTTATGAGGCACTTCGTTGGTTTTTCCCTCACCATACATATACCATGGTCGAGAGCCGTAAACCCCCTCTCCATTAATCGCAAACCATTCACCCATCCCCTCTAAAGTTTTAGTGGTTTCAGCGTCTAATGTGCCATCAGCTTTAATTGGAATGTTTAATAACATGTTGCCATTTTTACTGATCATATCTAAGAACTTATCAATCACCATATTAGTGTCCATAAAGCCATGTGGCCACTCGGTGTTATAACCCCATGAACCTAATGAATCATCAGTTTGCCATGGTTTATCTAAAATATGACTCGCTTTACCACGTTCGTAATCAAGCGTTGCCATGCCTTCAGCATAAAGCCCTTGCCATGGACGTTCTTTAATCGCCATAACCGCTTCTTGCTTGCCATTATTATTTTTCATACTGTTGTTATATAAATATGAAATCACTTCCATGCCCGTTTTTCCAGCATCTTCACCACGAAATGGCACTGCGCTATCAAAGTAAAAATGGTCTGGATCGTATTTTTCAATTAAATCTTTCATCCGTGCAGCCCATTGCTCTCGCCACCATTTAGGTGGTTTTTCCGCAGCACGCTTATGAATATCGCCATGTTTAGGAAAATAGAAGTCATCATATTCTGGGTTATCTCCATCATACGGAACCCCTTTCAATGGCCCTTTCTTATCTGACTGGTTAGCAACATTCAACCAGCTGTACGCACGTGATAAATGAGTTGTTACACCAAAGCGTAAACCATGTTTATCCGCAGCTTGCTTCCATTCGCCAGTAATATCACGTTTAGGCCCCATATTTACAGAATTCCACTTATGGTGTTTCGAGTCCCATAAATCAAAATTGTCATGATGAACAGCCGCTGGAGAAAAGTATTTTGCTCCTGCTTTTTTAAATAGCGCAACTAAGGCATCAGGATCCCAATTCTCAGCTTTCCACATAGGGATAAAATCTTTGTACCCAAATTTTGAAGGGTGGCCATAAGTTTTAACATGATGTTTATATTCAGGTGTACCTTGTTGGTACAACTTACGTGCATACCATTCACCACGTTCGGCAACTGAATATGCGCCCCAATGTAAATAAATGCCTAACTTAGCATCCCTGAACCATTGTGGTGCTTGATATTGCTGTAGAGATTCTATCGTTGGTTCAAATTGTTTTGGTGTCGCTGTTACGATATCTTCTTTAACAGCTGTAGATGTGCACCCCATCACAGTTGATAATAATGCAGTGCTAATCGCTAGACGGATCTTGTTATACTTCATTTCTAATTACTCAAATCATCGAACGTGTGTTTTTTATTTATAATACGCACCGCAAATAATAAATCAATTCTTTTTATGTAAAGAAACCGTAAATATTTACGAAATAAACATAAAGTATAAGAGTAGACCTCTACTTGATAATGTATATAAATTAGCAGCTAATATATTGTAAACTTTTTCTGTTTTTCTTTATGGGAGTCTATTCCCCCCTTAAATAAAAAACCACACAATAAATGTGTGGTTTAATCAGCAGTGTTACACCCTATATGTAGTTAGTTGTTTTTTTGCAGTGCTCCATCAGGTAATGAGAACCTTTTTGGATCAACCATCACATCCCTTATAGTGCTGTAATGAGGGAATTGTTTCCAACCCAAATCTTTCTTCATACCTTGTTTAAGTTGGGTATCAAAACGCACTATAAAAGCCCAATCACTACGGCCATAATGCGCTAGTCCCCATGTGAAGCCTTGTCCGTTTTTAGGGTCATCAAATTTATCTGCAATATATGCTCCTCCTGCTGGAGGTACATCTTCTAATGTTGATTTAACATAAAAGTTAATACCGTCATCCGTATATTGCACGGTTGACTTTTCAGGTCCAGCCCAATCAATTATTGCTGCAATGCCATTCTTCCATGGCCAAACCCAAACTTCGTGACCACTATTGGTAATAGGGTTCTTAGGGCTTTTTATATAAGGACCTTCAGGATGGTCAGCTACCGCAACCCCCCATTTTGAATCAGCCCACATCGCATCTCCAAGACCATGTGCTTTATAATATAACCAGTATTTTCCAAAACGTGGGATCACTGCAGGATCATGCACCATCCTACTATCCCACGAACCCGGTTTTACTGTAACTAACTTGTTTACCCACTTAGGATGAGGATGCCACTCACCATCATAAGTAGGTGTTAGAATTGGTTTTGAAAGTTTAGTCCATGGACCTGTAGGAGAGTCAGCTTTTGCCATGGCAACGACATTAATTTCATAACCATTTTTCTTTTCCGCTTGATAAGTTAAATAATACTTACCCCCTGCCACTAATATATTAGTAGTGAAAACGCTTAAGTCATCATATTCGCCATCAGCTCCTCTTTTAACAGCAGCAGCTTGTTCTTTCCATTCAATACCATCAGTGCTTGTTGCGTACCAGATATCAGCGTTTAACCAACTTAACTTAGGATCTTCAGAGCGTGTGTACCAAACATAATAAGTATCGCCAACTTTAATAATTGAGCTTGGATCACGGCGATGAACACCTTTCTCATAACCTAAACCTTTAATAGGTTGATATGAAAAACGAGCATATAGCTCATTGTCACTATCATTAATCTCATGCCGTTGCATTGCTGAGCTTAATGATAAGCTTTGTGTTGCATCAGAAGTTTTAGAGTTTGTCGCTTCAGCCTGATAAACCAACAATGACCACATCATGCAAGATACTAACAACACCATTCTATGGATATTTTTCATTGTTATTTAACTCATTCATTAAAAGGATTATTGTTAAACGCTATAACAACCGAACAAATATATTGTTAATTGTTCACAATTTTCCGTATTTTCAAAAAAAGCGCAATAAATAAATTGCGCTTATAACTTTCTGTTATTGAGCGTTTGTTACTTTTAACGTCCAAACATGCTCTGCTGGTAATTTACCCGGTAATAATGTGGGTAAAGTTACTTCCACGTCGCCATTCACAGCTTTAAACTCTAAATCAGTATCAATACCTAACATTGTAATCTTAGTGTTAGTATTAATTTCAATATCTTTAATTGTCATTTTATTATTACTAGGCCATGAAGGCATCATCGCATATACATTGTTATCCTTTTGAGTAAAGAATAACTCTTTAACCGCATATCCTTCCGGAGGGTTTAAAGTAACGGCTAGTACGTCGTAACCACCATGGCGTCTATCACCAAAACTTTCCGCATCATTAAAACCTGGGTTAATACCTGCAGACCATTGGGCATCATGTTTCCACATACGTGTACCGTATATAGCCTCACCATTGACCTTCATCCACTTCCCCATTTCAATCAAGCGATCTTCCATAATAACAGGAATACGACCATCTGCTGTCGGGCCAATATCTAATAGAAAGTTACCACCACGACTGACAATATCAACTAACATGAAAACCAGTTTTTGGGTGGAATTATAATCGGCTAATGTCTCGTTTCTATTAAAACCAAAAGAAAAGCCAATACCACGATTTTCTTCCCATGGTTGGGTATTATCCGCTAAGCCTGCACCATATTCAGTGGTGTAATAGCCCCCATGATTTTTACGAACTTTGCCCCAGCGGTCATTAAATACAACGCTATCTTTTACTGACGACTCTTGGGTTAACCAATCAAGAAATTCAAGACTACGCCATTTTGAATAATCCATGATCCAATCACCATCAGTAAAAAATACTTCAGGTTTATACTTTTCAACTACCTCATACATTTGTGGCAACATCACCTGATCAACATATTCAGCTTTGCTTTTTTCCCATACAGGATTAAACCAATCCCAAAGCGAATAATATAAGCCCATTTTAACGTCAGTCTTGTTTACTGCATTAGTTAACTCGCCAACTAAGTCTCGTTTAGGGCCAACTTCTTGGCTGTTCCAAGGCATCGCAAAACTATCTGAAGCATGTTTATTAGGCCATAAGGTGAAACCGTCATGATGTTTACTCGTTAGTACAACGTATTTTGCCCCTGCATCCTGAAAAACATTTGCCCAATGGTCGGGATCAAACATTTCCGCAGTAAATTCAGGTGCAAATTCAGCGTACTGTTTATCTTTACCATAATTTTTATCATGAAATTCATTGGTTTTATCGTGACGCAACTGCTTCTTTTGCTTGACTGGGAAACCGTCTTTGTTATGCCAATACCATTCAGAGTAAGTTCCTTTGATGGCATATGAAGGAACAGAATAAACGCCCCAATGAATAAAAATGCCAAATTTTGCATCTTGCCACCAAGTTGGGACTGGACGGCTATCAATCTTTTGCCAATCCTGTTCTGCTCTTGTCGAGTCTAGGTACTTACCTGCTTGCCCTGCTTCTTGCTTAACATTATTCGCGAATAGTTCTGGCGAAAGAGCCATCAGCATTAGCGGAATTAGAGTAATTAATTTAGTCAATTTTTCAACCTACATAAATGTCTTTTATAAACAATAAACAAGTTTACAGGAATTTACAATAGTAAATTTAAATATATTAATAACTATTCAAATGATTGCATTAACGTTAGCTCTAATCAATTTGACGTACCTACTTCAATTTTATAGCTAATAGCTATTTTATTAGGTGCTGTAAATGGGGTGGTAATTTCCAAACCTTTTTCTGTCATCTCCCAAAATATTTCTTCTGGAGAGTCAACTACAGAAATTTTCTGTATCTGTAAATTTGGTGAATTGAGTTTAGATAAACTTTTAAGGGTCACTTTTTTGTTACTACCTGGCCAACCCATTTGAATTGCATAGATAATGTTATTGTTTTGTGTAAAACGTATATTCTCGTGATTATAGTCACCGTTCATTTCAACAAAATGCCCCGAAGATATTAAACGTTTTGGCCCTTCACCATAAACTTTAAATGGCCTTGTATTATATATAGCTTCAGCATTAGCTCTTAACCACTTCCCTACTCCCAATAGAGAGTCCTTCTGTGTTTGGGGAATTACTCCATTCGCTTTTGGGGATATATTCAATAATAATTGGCCATTTTTACTGACAATATCAATAAGAGTATGAACAATTTCTTTGGATGATTTTATGTCTAATTCTTCAGTATATGACCAACTTCCAGTTGTCGTCCATGTACCAGCACTGATTGTGTCATCTGTTAACCAACTGTATGGTGTTGATTGATCCAGTCTGCCTTTTTCAAAATCAACAACGGCAACAGACTGGGGCATATCTTCTTGTTTATATGTGATCATGACATCTTTACCCCATCGTTCAGCTGCATTTAAGTAGTAAGCAGCAAATTTTTGACGATTTTTTTCAGGAATGCGGTCTAACCAAGAGTCAAACCAGATCATATCGGGCTGATAGTTATCTATAACTTCTTCTAACTTTCCATTCCACATTTCAAGCCATGCTTGACGAGGCATAGAGCCGTAGAGCTTTTGTAGGTCAGCAGAGTCTTTAACGTCAATGTTATTACGTAACATGTACTGCTCACGTCCATAATAATGCCATTGCCTGCGCATTTTGCCGGCTTGTTCACCAGGGTCTCCGCCTTTTGCATGATGAAAAGTGGTAATAAATTTCATATCACGTTTGCGAATAGCTTTTGCCATTTCGCCAACAACATCCCGCTTTGGTCCGGTGTCAGCAGAATTCCAAGGTGTTAGCTCAGAGTCCCACATTGCATAACCGTCATGATGTTCAGCTACAGGTCCTGCAAATTTCGCCCCTGATAAATAAAACAAATCAGCCCATTCTTCCGCATTAAAATTACTGGCGGTAAACTTTGGGATCAAATCATGATACTCAACGTTCTTTGGCTCACCAAATGCTTGTTTATGATGCTCATGTTCACGAAATGTTTGAAAGCCAACGCCTAAGTTATAGTTACGCTTTTGCTTATTCTCAACAGGCTTAATACCACTTGGATGACCATACATTGTACGTGGGTAATGTTCATTGCCAAATGCGGGTACCGAATATGGCCCCCAATGAAAATAAATACCAAATTTCGCATTTTTAAACCATTCAGGTGCTTCCTTATGTTTAGACAAAGAATCCCAATCAGCTGAATATTTGGTTGAAAGTACTGTACTACTTGTTAAAACTAACAAGCCTGCAACTAATGATATACATCGCATTTAATCGTTACCTTTTTGTTGAATGAACAAGTGATTCTTTAGTAAATCGAATATTTTCTTTTTTAAACTTTTTATTCGATTTTCCAGTAAGGTTGGTTTCAAACCGCATTAAGTGAGGCCACGGTTGATTTTTACGTTGAGCCACATGTGAGATCCCCCAAGTAATACCTGCCCCATTTTTTGTATCGTTGTAGGCATCGGGTATGTATGGTCCAGCGGCATCAGGTGGTAATACAATGTGCGATTTAATCTCGAAATTTACCCCATCAGGAGACCATTGAATCGTATTCTTTTCTGGTCCATTAGCAGTGACTAAAGCGGCAATACCAGATTTATATGGCCAAAGTACTACCTCATGCCCACTATTAAGAACAGGGTTTTTAGGATGTTTAGTAAAAGGACCAAAAGGGTTGTCTGCCGTGGCTAGTCCTCCTGAAAAATCAGGATATGTTAGTTTTGTATTTCCCGATAAGCCCATTGGGTGTGCTTTGTAATAAAGGTGAATTTTACCATTGAATACCAACAAAAATGGGTCGTGTACTTTTAGACTGTCAAAGTCTCCTTCTTCCTCAATTAAAGAACGGATAGGTTTCTCACCTTTCCATTTGCCACTTTTACCTGTTTTCAATATCGGCTCTGGATGACGATACCATGGCCCTGAAGGGCTTTTTGCCCAACTCATACCAATAACATTCTTGCTTCTTTGATTATAGGGCCACTTTACTGCTTGATAATAAAGATAAAACTTCTCTTTCCATTGCAAAACACCCGGTGTAAAGACACTACGATCATCAAATTTACCTTTGGGTCCACGAGGAACAGCAACCCCTTGTTCTTGCCATGTAACACCATCTTTTGATGTTGCATAAAAAATGTCAGCCATATCCCATGTATTAGCCGGGGTATTTTCATCCGCATTTTGGTAACCTAGTGGAGGTTTATCCATCGTCACTTTGGTGTAATATACATAATAAATACCACCAACCTTAATTATTTGGCTGGCATCTCGGCGGCTCACACCTTCCTCCATTTCCAAGCCTTTTAATATGCTATAGCTAAAAGATGAATAGAATTCATTATCCCTTGGATTTTCGCGATTCCACTGATCTTGGTATCGCTTCATTGCCAAACTTAAGTGTTGCTCGCTTTCTATTATATTGGCATTCGTTATTGTCACCCCTAGTACTAGACTAACAAGACAAATCCCTAGCTTTATTAAAGACACTCTTTTCTCCTCTAAATATTAAATATACTTGAACATAACTGACAAAGAACACCACTTAAAAATTTAAAAATTAAAAGTAACGTGTAAAACCTACATGAATTTACATGAATTTACAATACCGCCCACTTAACAAACCAC